>Ga0208644_1000198_pt1 | contig 43159 bp, 32 predicted proteins | sample VirMetDEL_Nov_18_FD_184517 | JGI IMG/M metagenome (GOLD analysis project Ga0208644, IMG submission 184517) | Aqueous microbial communities from the Delaware River and Bay under freshwater to marine salinity gradient to study organic matter... | ecosystem: Environmental > Aquatic > Marine >...
TCATTCCTAAATCTTTAGCAGCAGTTGCTGCTTCTGCTAATCTCTCAGGATAACCTGCATAACTAATAGCGATTCCATCTGAAACATCTGCTACATCTTTTAAAATATCACCAGCGGCATATGCTGTTTTGTTTTGTTTGTTAAATGAATTAACACCTTCAACAAGAGCTTTATTTTGTTCTTTAATATTGCCCCCGTTTATTTTAGATAATTTAGCTAATTGAGTAGATTGTTTTACGGACATGCCCATAGCATGTTCCATTTCGGATGCTTCTAAAATATCTTCTGGTTCAAAAATAGCAGCAGCATTTTGACCTAATTCTTTAGTTAATTGGCTAGCAGTTTTAATATAGTCACCTAATGTAATAAAGTGAGTATTGGCCATAGCGGCCTGAGTAGACATTGTATTTAGACTTTGTCCAGTTTGTCTTTGAAACTCTACATTCGCTTTATCTACCTTTAAAAAACCTTTAATAGCGGCTGCAAATATAGTTGCAGGATCTGTAATGGTTGCAAAAGCATTTTTTATTGCTGATCCCATCCCAGCAGCCATTACAGTAAATCTATTACCGGCTTGCTCTCCATTAGCTATCTTATCAGCTACTTTTTGCATATCTGCCTGGACTTTATCCAGTTTGAATGCTGCCCCAAATTCTCCTGTTAACGCATTAAGACCTTTAAGGATTCCACCTGAGACGCCCATTAACCTATTGGCTTCTTTCCGTTTTTCAACTTCTTCAGCAACTTTATCAACGGTGTCTTGTTCAATTTGGAAACCATCTTTTTTAGCTCTAATTAAAGCCATTTCCTCATCAGTTAAATTTTGACGAGTTTTTAAACTTTGAAGAGCGACTTCAAAAGCACCTTGGTTTAAATCAAATATAGATTTACCTGTTAAGGTACGGGTTTTTTCTGTTGAAAGTAAATCTGCTGATCTTTTTATTTCTTGAAGGTTAAGTGCTGCTTTTTCTTTAAGCTTATTAAGTTCATCATCTTTTAAACGAACTGACCCTTCTTCTTGATATTGAAGTTTTTGAGCGATGCTTGTAAGACTACTATATTCTTTACTAGCATCTTTTACACGGTTAATTTTTTTACCTAATTCGGAATTAATACTTTCAAGAGTATCTCTAAGATCACCAAAGGTAGACTGGGTTTCACCTAAAGTTTGATTTAGGTTTTGTGCCTCATTATTTGCATTATTTAATCCGTCGCCTATAGCCATTGGGTATTTTTGTTATAAATATCGGAAGGCATCACTTTTTGGATGCCTTCGCGGTATAAGTAGGAGGAGAAGTTTTAGCATTTTTCATATGTTCTGGGGCTTGAACTTTCCCATCAGAACCTACTACGGTTGTAGTATTACCTCCTTTGCCTTGAGCTTTTTTCATCTCAGCGGCTTCTTTTTCATAATGTTCCCTCATTTTATTGAAGGTAAAGTTTCTTAACCAAATAGGCATATTGTAGATAGTATGCCAATCATAGCCGCCATTACCATGAAATACTATCTCATGTATTTGACTAAAAAGTGAAACTCTATACTGTGACGTCAGGCCAAAAAAAGTTGACTGTAATTGGTAGATCGATGGCCTCCATTCCACCGTTTACTTCTACCGTTATATTTAAATTAACATCAGGTTGTACTTCTTTAACATGGTTACGGAATGCTCTTGCGTCTACAGCCAAAAAGTAATTGTCTACAAATTCACGAATTGTTTTTTTATCCTCATCGCCATTAACTGAAAGGATCATATGTTTCATACGTGTAGAAACAGCTGGATCTGCATTCTTATTAATTTTCTTTAAACCTTTAAGTTCAGCATCAATCGCCATCTCATCTTTATGAGTCAAAAGTTTATAAGTAATTGCAGTTCCTGAATTAGGGAGGGTGTAAGAAAATTCGTTTATACCTTTTGTAATTGATTTTTCATCAAATGGTTTATTTTCCAAAGTAGATAAATCAACAGTTACTCTTTCTCCTTTAAGGTCAAATTCATAATCTTTACCATATCCTAAAATACGAGCAGCAATCATAATTGCATTTTTATCGCCCACAATAATATCATTGTAGTCTACTTTAGATACGATAAGAGATTTTAACAATTTATCTAATACAGTACCGTTTTGAATATAAGATTGGTTAGAAAGAATATCTTCTTCCTTAGCAGTCATATACTTCATTTCAATAGTACCAGATGATAGAGGATTATCCTCAGGGTAAATTAAACCTTTAGAAGGTAATTCAATAGTTTCGGTTGGAAATTTTAATTCACTCATAATTTTTATTTAGTTATAACTTTAAATACGTGTATACATATTAATAATACAAAAGAGCTTGACCGAAGCCAAGCTCTCTTAAAAAATATTTGACAGAATTTAATTAGAAGTTCAATACACAGTAATCCATACCTACTGTTAAGGCGATTGTTTGTGCTTGGTTTTCAGTATCCCAGTTGTAACCAGTAAACGCTGCATCTTTTACAAATGCACCTTTAATGATCCATTCTGATACTACATCACCTACAGGTCCTAGTACGTTGATAGTTAAGTCTTTCTTGTAGAAATCACTGTAACCATCTCTACCTGTTACTGATTCGTGGTGTAAACGTACCCACTCCATTACCGCTTGAGCACCTGAAGGTGTAATCGGATCAAATAATGTCATAGACAAATCTGACCATTTTGATTTACCTTTTACCTTGCGGTAAGTGTTGATGTGGTTAAGAATTACTTCACCATTTTCAATTTTCAATTCACCTACTTCTTTGATCATGTAAGCTGGGATTCCATCTACATACATGATAAATCTGTTAGCTTGCTTTGGCTCGAAAGCGGTGAAAAATATTTCGTTGGGATCTAATACTGCCATTTTATTTGTTGTTTATTTTTTATTCAATTATAAATATTGTTTTTCTAAATTTTTACGCTGGGAAAGTAGCTCCTGTTGGTAAAATGTTGAAATCCAAGTAAATAAATTCAGCAGTTTTAGTAGGTTGAATGTAAATCGCACCAATCAATTGGTTTCTATCAATTACATCTGCTGTGTTATTACTATCATCCATTACCACCTTGAAGGCATACAAACCTTGACGTTGTTGAACACTTTCTAAGTATGGGTTAACTTGGCTCAAGAATTGGTTTCTTGTAGCTGCTGTATTTTGTTCAAATACCAAGTTATCTGCTACTTGTGAAATGTATCCTTTTAAGGCAATTAACAATCTTCTAACGTTTACTCTATCGAGTGCTGAAGCTTGAGTCTGAAGTGTTTTCTGACCAAATACTACAACTCCTCTACCTGGGAATGTTGCAATTGGGTTTACTTTACCAATATACAAACTATCTCTATTAGCTTGAGTTAATTTACGTTCTGCTTGTCTTACGATTCCCATTCCACCTCTGTTAATACCAGCAGGTGCAAACCAAGCTTCTGAAGTTGAATCGTTGTTCGCATAAACACCTGGGATCAATGTTGAGGCAGGAACCCAAACAATTTGACCTGAATCTGGGTCAGTAATTTGACACCAAGGCCAGTAAGTTGCTGCGTATGAGCTATCAATTCCAGCAGCTGTTGCTGTAGTTGAAGTTACTGTTGAAGCGTAATTTTCAAGATCCATTACTAAGATCGCATCACCTCTATTTTCAACATTTGATAACAATGTATTTAACGGAGTAGCGTGGCTAGCGTTAGTGTAAACTAAACCAGGAGCTGTAATTAAGTTAAATCTGTATTCATCTTTATTAGCTAATAGGTTAAAGGCGTCTGTATAGTTACCACCTACTAAACCTTGAGTATCTGTGTTGCTAATGTTATCATAATATTTACCAGTTCCTGTTAAAATAGTACCTGTAGCTGCTCCAAATGAACCACTTTGAGCAGATGGAATTGATGATGTATAAGCTGTTTTAGCAATACCCGCATTATTAAAGTAATCAGGAGTTTTTAAATTAACTTGTTTAACTCTTACGTATCTTGAAGCGTTAGGATAGTTACCTTCTGTCTTAATGTAAGGATCTGAAGTACCTGAACCTTGTAATGATAATGATTGGTCACCAATAATTCTAGCAATATAGTTAGGAGCTTTAGGATCAAGAGAAACGTTAGTAAATGTTTCTAATACTGATTTAGATTTATTATTATCATTACCTTGTCTAATTACTACCGAGAATACACCTCTTGAAGTATCTGGGTTGACAATTTCCCATCTAATGTTATTGGCTGAACCACTAGGTAATATACCATTAGTACCTTCTGTTGAAGTACTATTCATAATAGTACCTTGAGCAAGAGTTTCTAATACAAAAGCACTTCCGGTTTGTTGGATATTTGAAGCTACTAAAGTAAGAATTAAATCAGTACCACCTGCTGCAGAAGCATCAAAATCTGATTGTGAAGTAAATGTAATAGTATCACCAACTTCATATCCTGAACCAGTTGAAGTTACTGTAACGGTATCAACTGAAGCTGAATCTGATAATACAATTGTAAATACTGCTCCTGTACCATTACCACTTGTAGTACCTGAAATACCTGAGAAAGTACCACCAGCTGAACCAGTGATATCAAGTGAGTTAGTAGTAAATGTTCCAGCTCCAGCTACCAAACCATCATTAGAAGATACTGCTGAAGAAGATGCTGCTGAGAATGAACCTGAAGCAACTCTTGTTACTAATAAAGAAGTACCTCCGTTTTGGAAGTAATTATAAGCTGAGATTGAAGTCAAGAAACTATACTCATCTGAACCACTATCAAATGTACTACCGAATGTGGCTAAGTATTCACTATAGCTAGTTACTAATGTAGGGATATTTACTCTACCTTTAACAGTAGGTCCTACAATAGCAGCACCGGCTTGTACGGGTTGTGAGGTGATTTGAGATTGATCATTTTCTCTTGCTAATACCCCTGGGGAAATTAATGTTTCTGCCATTTTATGTTATTTTTTATGATAAATATATTAAACTCTTTCAAAAGTCTATTTGTTGGGCAAAAACTCGCCAGATTCTAAAGAAATGGTTCCTTCACCATACTTTTCCTCTAACTCTTTAGCTAAAACTAATTCTTGTTGTTGTAAATTTTGTAAGTTAAACTTTAATTGTTCTTTTCTAATTTGAAGATTCATAATTTGAACCTCTGTTTCACCAGTTAAATCAGTAAGATCTTTAAATTGTTGTTTTAATTCTTTTAACTTATTGATTTCTTCTTCGGTTAAAACTTTTTTTTCCATTCGGTTATAAATATTAAATTATTTTTCAAAAATTAAGTATACAGTACAATAAACGATACTTGTGAGTTACTAGTTGTACCAGGTTCTGTAATAACAATATCTCCTGAATTTAATGTAACTTGAAGAGGTTGTCCTGGACTACCAACATAAGTTGCAGTGATAAAACAATCTCGGTTTATTGTTTTTGGTTGTAATTCTCCATTAAATGCAGTTATTGTTACGGTACCACCTGATAGAGTATCTCCACCAGCAATTAATTTTAATGGAGCAGAAGCGGGAGCACCAATATTAGCAATATCTTGATAAATACCACTAACATTAGTTGATGTAGTTGAATTAGCAACCGTCATTGAAGAGGTAACAGCTGATCTAACTAAAGCATTATTGTTAACTCTAAAGTTAGTACCATCCCAACTACCAGTCATCCAACCACTAGAACCACTCATATAAATTGAGTCAGATCCTAAATATAAATCTCTAAATTTCTTTTCAGCATTACCTAAATCGTAAGTATCATTTGCAGCTGGAATAATGTGACCACTTGCTGTAGTTAAACCTAATAGATTACCATTTGCTTTTAAACTACCAGCTATTGTAACAGTACCATCTACATCCGCACCAGCAATATAAGAAGCTGTATCAGCTGCTACAACATTATTTACTACAATGTTAAAAGTTGAAGCATCACCTTTAGTAAATGTAATAGTATCATCTGAAACGGAAGCTGTAGTTAACAATGAACCCGTATCGGTTGAACCACCACCTGAACCTGTATCTACTGTAATGTTAAACGTTGAGGTATCACCTTTAGTAAATGTGATTGTGTTAGAAGATACTGATGCTGTAGTTAATAAAGATCCTGTATCAGCTCCACCAGCGTTAGCAGCATATGAAGCTGTTGAAGCATAAGAAGCAGTTCCTGTTAATACAGTATTACCTAATAATGTAAGTGAACCTGAGATAGTAATATCGTATGCTTCAACACCATTGAAAGCATCTATTGATTGAGTTACGTGCCATGCTTCGACTGTTGACCCGTCTATTATACTAGCTGAAGATAGTGTTTTAGCCATTTAATTTTTGTTATAAATATCAAGAATTTTTTATTCTTTCAATAGCATCAATTATTTTATTAGGATGAATTGTTTTAGTACATTCAAAATGTCTATCTGTTCCTTTATGTTCAGGACACCATTCCCAATCTCCAGCATCTAGTCTTACTTTATTAAAACAACTATTACAAGCTTTAGAGGCATCAGTAAATATCCTTTCACAATCAGTAAATTCACTAAAAGGAGCACTAAATCCTGAGATTAATATGGTTTTACCTCCTAGAGCCCAATTTAACCAGCTTAAACCACTACCAATACCTATAAAAAACTCAGCATTCATCATATCATTTGCTCTATCAGATAAAGGATAATCTCCAGTTTTATCAATTACCCCAGTTAAGGTTCCTCCTAATTTAGAATCATGCCAATTATCTCCTAATTTTTCTTGAGTAATCATTACAACTTTATAACCCTTATTATTTAAATAATCAATAATGGTTTGCCATCCCTTAGGATACATCCAATATTTAGCATGGGATGAACCATGAGGGGCAATCACAACATATTTACCCTCAATTTTAGAACCTGTGTTTAAAAATGATAATCTAGGTTTTATTTCTTGATAATCAACTCCTAAAATATCTGCACTACATTCTTGTAGTCCATACTTTCTAAAATCAGTAGGATTATAGTTAAAATTTATTGTATTATCTTCATTATAATGCCACCCAATACTATACATGGCATATAAATCAGTAGCTGGGGTGCCTGGTTTGATAAATTCAAATTCAGGATATTTGTTTTTAAACCAATTATTATGGAAAGTAGAACAAATTATATGACAATCGTGTTTCTTTTGGAATTCTTTAATATAAGGGAACCAAGCTAAAGTATCTCCAATTGCTGAGGAATCTAAGTGGATATAAATTCTTTTATTTTTAGCATTGTACCTATGTTCATAAATTTCCCCATTCTCTAAATTAGTAATTTTAATAAGGTAATTAATATAATATTTAATAGAAGTTTTAGTCCACATATTATTATTAATAGTGGATTCATGAATTATTTCATTATTATCTTGATTAATGAACTGAACCAAAAATTTACCCTTTTTTTCTCCTAATACTTCAGCAAATGCTCCTTCAATAAAATGACAATTAAAAGACCAACTACCATCTTTAGGTTTAATTTTTAAATTTTTTAGATTATTATATTCTTTGATTAAAACTTCTTTCATAAAAATTGCTTATAAACTTCAATTAACTCAATACTTCTATTATACCAACTTAATTCTTGGGCTGTGTTTAATGCTTGTGATGAATAATCATCATACCTACTCATAATATCGTTATAACCTGTCTCCATCATAAAAATATCACGTGGTGATCTCCAAGCTCCATGAAAATCTGTTTCCATTTCCCAATCAGCTATAATAGGAACCCCACAAGCAGCAGCTTCAACCATTGTTAAATTAGGGTGTCCGGCTTCTAGCATAGTGGGGTGTAAGAAAATTTCATGAGTATGAAATAATTCTCTTACTTCTTCTTGAGTAGGATCAAATAAAATTTCTAATTTAGGATAACTTAAAGTCCATAGATGAGAATTAAAAAAGTTTTTATTATTTTCAGGACCAGCAATTGTAATACTTTTGTTTAATTTAGCAGCAAGTGTTATACCATACTCAAATCCTTTTCTATCAAATCCAGCATTCCCAGCTAACCCATTATTAGCTAACATAAAAAATGTTTTTTCTTTTTTTCTAGAAGGATCAGGATAAAAGAAATCGGTATTTACACCATGTGAAAAATACACACATTTAGGATGATCAAAATAATTTACTAAAAATTTTGCTGGGAGAAGTGTGATTAATGATCCTTTTACAGCTTCAAAATTTTCTTTAAACACATGAGAATTTTTACCATAATGATAGGCATGATGATCATGAAGTTGGTAAATATAAGGAATACCTCTTTTACCTAATTCAATAGCTAAATTAGCTACATGACAATGTACTATATCAAATTCTTCAGGATTAATATGATTTGCCATTTTAATATGAACTTCATGTCCTAATTTAGTTTGGTTTTGGTAAAATTCCCAAATTAATTTTTCAATTGCTCCCCAACTTTTTGGGGGGATGGATAAACCACATCCTGGATCTACATGACAAATTTTCATTATTTAGCGTATATTTCGGGACTATTTTCGTCCATTCCTTTAAATTCTTGTTCTATAATACTAAATCCTGGAAGGTGTTTAGTATAAATTTTTTCTGCTGTTCCTACCTTTAACTGAGCAACATTACATACCCACATATCAAAAGCATCCCATTTAGTGGTTTTAATTTTATCTTGTATATAAGATAACTTATCATTATTAATTAAATAGGATTGAGCTGGGATAAATGGAGTTACGTCTGTGTAAATGTCTTCAATTTTAGGCCCATTTAAATTACGATTATTAAATGGGTTTCCAAATCCAATTATATCTTGATTGTTTTCTCTTGCTAATCTACTAAAACGCTTTAAACTATTATATAATTCACTAAATGGGGAATCAATAATAACATCACCTTCAAAAATTAAAACATAATCATAATCTTTATTATCTTCAGCTAAAATTGCATCTGTATGGGCTTTAAAACATCCATAATGACCTGGGGCTAATTTATAATATCCAGGAACATCTTGAACATCATCTGGTCGATTACAAGTATCTTTTGGAGGTAATTCTTTCCAGATTTTATTAATACGTTGTTCGTATTTAATACCTGTTAATTGACAAAATTCTTCTACATTTTCAACAGAACGAATTTCTTTTTCATTTGTATCTGGTTCTGTAACTAAATGCATTAATTTAATTTTAGGATTTGGGATATCTGTCTTCCATTTAAACAAACCATTTTTAGATAACTTAGTAAAATATTCTTGATTAACGATAAATGTTTTTGTTTCTACATTATTTGAACTATGAATCTCAAATTCAACTCTAATATCACCCTCAAATCTAATTAAATCCCAGAATGAATATTTTTGATTTACATCTAAAATACGATCAATAAATAAATTATCATTCTTATAAACTTTATAGTAAATTGTTCTACTATCTTTACTATTTGAAATATAGAAATATGGAGCAAAATAATTTGGAAGATTAGTTGGTAGAACTGTAAAATATTCTACTCTAGAATAATCTCTATGATCAAAAGATTGTAAAGATAATTTATCAAAATTAGGATCTTTATATAAATTTAAATCTTTAAAAATATGATAAACTACATTTTCTAAACTATTTGAATCTGAATTATATTGGGTTTTTAAAGCATCATAATTAGAAGCATTGTTAATCAAAGGAAGAGTAGAAATTAATTTATTTGGATTAGAAGCAAAGTAATAAGTATACAATCCTAATCCTTCACTCATTTGACATTCTCCAAAATAAAAATCGTAAGTATCTAACTTTAAAGCTGCTTTTTTAATTAATGTATCTTCTTGTAGAACATAATCATAATTAATATAATGACATTTACCATAACCTAATTTACTAGCTAAAGAAGCACCATTATAATAATTAGTATAAACTGTAGGACCATGATATACATCATTACCTTCACCTTGAAGATTTAAATTAACATCATATTGATCACTCCAAAGAGTAAAAGTTGTATAAAAAGTATGTTTAGTTAAAATATTATTTCTATCATAAACACAATAATCAGATGCTTCTTGGAGTACGGGAGGGATAGGAGCATGGGATGTTAAAATTACATCATAGCCCTTATTTTTTATTGATTTTATACAGTCTAATGTTGTATTTGTAATGCTATCTGTTACAGGATACGTGGATATAACAAATGCTTCTTTTTTAGATTTAAACACAGACTTTATTAATTCGCAATTTTTTTCAAAACTATCAAATTCTAAATAATTAATCCCTTTAAATTTATCAAAATAATTAAGATAAACAGGTAAATTATATAATAATTGAGGTATTTGATATGATAATGCTTCACGAATAACTAAAGGCATTGTTTCTTTATCATTAGCTGTACCACGAGAAGTAAATAAGAATAAATCCATCGCCTGATAGAATTTATCTACATCAGTACGTTCATTCCACCAGGTTAAATTATTGGGTTTTTCTTTCATTAAGGGCTCCCAATAAAATTTAAAATTATCTGCTTGGTTTCCTAAACAATGAAATTCATAGTCAGGTAATGCTTTAGCATATTCAAAAAATTCCTTTTGATTTTTACGAGGTGTAAATAAACCAACGTGTAAAATATGTTTTTTATCTGGGTTTAACCCTAATTCTTCTAGTGCTTTAGTTCTATCTGGGCGATCAACATATTCAATAGGATATTCAACTAATATTTGGGGAATATCTACATCTTTATATTGGTTAATTTGCCATTGTGAGACGAACATAAATTTATCTGGGAAGAATATTTTTTGAGAAGTATCAAATGATGAATCGTGTGAAGTTTCTACAATAAAATAATCACGATTAGGATTATATAATTTTTGAGCAACATCAGCATCCATAAAGAATTCCGGAATTTCCTCTAAATGAACAATATCCGGTTTTACTTTATCAATAATATCTAATAATTCAAATTTGTTTTCTTCTAAAGTATAAAATTTATCAGAATCGATTAGATTTACAAGTTTATTTCTTGTAACTACTAAAACACCTCCAGTACAATCCACCCATTCAACAAGATAAATTTCAAAATCTTGTTTAAGTAATTCTACTTTTTTAACTAAATATTGAGGTAAACCTCCTGTTGATAAATGTGGGGCTACATAAAGCAGTTTTTTCATATAACTCAATTAAGTTTTTATAATATAACATTTATTTTTTAGTAAACCAAGTTAAGGTTCAACCCAAATAAAATCTCCTTCACTAAGAGTACTTGTAATATCCCCCCAATCTATAGTAATATAATCTTCATTTAAATTAATTACTAATAACTCAAATCCGGTTAAATTCCCATCTATATATTGTTGAATATGAGAACCATTATACCCCCAAATATCACTATCATCTTCTTCAAAATGAATTTTATACCCGTTATTTAAATTTGTTAAAACTCCCATAATTAAAGTCCGTAATAAGCCTTTGTATTATCTTTTAAGGTTTGTAATGTAGCTGAGGGTTGTGATTGATTAAACACATACCAACCACCAAAAATACCATCGAACCATCTATTACCATTTGCTCCTCCTCCTACCATCCAGGTCACATCATCATAAAATAAGTTACCCCCTGTACCTGAAATAAAAGTAGCTCCTGATTGCCACCCATTAGGTACGTTCCAAACATAGAAATAATTATTTGTAGAGTTTATAGTAGTACTATTATAAACACCTTGCCATACAATAAAGTTCCATTCATTTTGAGCTACGGTTCCTGATGATTCGAATGTACGTCTATCTGAAGAAGCAGTCCCGGTTCCATCTCCTTTAATACATCTCATTTTAAATGCAGTTGTAATATCTAACCTATAACCTTTAAATGCTGGAATTGCATAAGTTTCTAAATTATTTCCTACAACTGTAGTTTGACCTGATGCATTATCTCTAGGATGAATCCAACCACACATTACCATAACCCCAGAAGCACCTTGTTTATAAGCTTGACCTGAAGAAACTCCATCAAAAAACCCATAATTATTAGATCTACCACTACTACCTGGGTAATCCCAAGTACCAGATGGGAAGCCTGGGCTTCCATTAATATTATTATAAGCAATACCTGCTCCATCTACGCCAAAAAAGCTAGGATTTAAATCATTATACGTTTCATAATCACCCCAAACAGGAGGGGAAAATCGAAATTTCATAGCGTCATGATCATAACTTTTCCAATAACTCATTTTAACCATAGTGCCAGGACCCCCAGCAACAGCAAATGAGGCAGTACCTGAGTAATCATTATGGCCATATTGGCATTGACCTAAGGAGTAACCATTACTAGCGACACCTTTGCCCATTTCATTATAAAGGCCATTAGTTAAAACGCTTCCTCTTAAATATAAATTAGTTGTACTTAAAGGCATTACTTGTTATTTACTTTATTATCTAACTCTTTAATAGCTTCAATTAATAATGCTACTAATTTTTCGTATTTAACAGCTTTGTATCCATTATCTCTAGTTTGTACTAATTCAGGTAATACTTTTTCAATTTCTTGAGCGATTACCCCAATGTCGTGTCCTTCGTATGAAGATTGTTTATCATTCCAATCAAACTCGTAACCATTAATTTGATTAACTTTTTCTAATGAGTTTGTAATTGGAGTTACATTATCTTTTAATCTAGCATCTGAAGAATAGAACGCGATAACATCACCTGTTGCTCTAATTTCACCACTAACTGTTATTACGTTAGTAGTATTATTAACTGTAATAAAGTCAACTGATGATACTTGGGTTGCTGAATCAGTTTTAACTAGGTAATCTGGGTGATCTACAAACGCACCACCACTAATACCACTAGTACCATTAATACTTGTACCTGAAGTACCTGGGACACCGGATGTTCCTGAAGTACCATTAACACCTGAGGTACCTGCTGCTCCATTTTTACCTGAAGTACCTGAAGCACCATTTGTACCTGAAGTACCGTTTTTACCTGAAGTACCTGCAGCACCATTTACACCTGAAGTTCCTGAAGCACCGTTTGTACCTGAAGTACCATTTTTACCTGAAGTACCTGAACCTCCGTTTTTACCTGCTGTACCACCTGAACCGTTAGTACCTGAAGTACCTGATTTACCTGAAGTACCTGAACCACCAGCTATACCTGAAGTACCTGAACCTCCGTCTGTACCTGAACTACCTGATGAACCAGAAGTACCTGAAACACCACTTTGAGCATTTACCCCAGAAGTACCTCCTGAACCATTTGTACCTGAAGTACCTGATTTACCTGAAGTACCTCCTGCACCATTTTTACCTGCTGTACCACCTGATCCATTTGTACCTGAAGTACTAGCTACTCCTGAAGTACCTCCTGCACCGTTTTTACCTGATGTACCACCTGAACCATTTGTACCAGAAGTTCCTGATTTGCCTGAAGTACCCGCAACCCCATCTTTACCTGAAGAACCGGCTGAACCGTTAGTACCTGAAGTACCTGATTTACCTGAAGTACCTCCAGCTCCGTTTTTACCAGCAGTACCACCTGAACCGTTTGTACCTGAAGTTGAACTTACACCTGAAGTACCTCCTGCACCATTTTTACCTGATGTACCACCTGAACCGTTAGTACCTGAGGTACCTGATTCTGCTGAACCTCCACTTGCTCCTGTAATACCTGATGTACCACCTGAACCGTTAGTACCTGAAGTGCCTGATTTACCTGAAGTACCTCCAGCTCCGTTTTTACCTCCTGTACCAGCTGAACCGTTAGTACCTGAAGTAGAAGCAACACCTGAAGTACCTGCAGCACCATTTTTACCTGAAGAACCGGCTGAACCGTTTGTACCTGAAGTACTAGCTACTCCTGAAGTACCAGCAGCGCCATTTTTACCTGATGTACCACCTGAACCGTTAGTACCTGAAGTGCCTGATTTACCTGAAGTACCTGCAGCTCCATTTACACCTGAAGTACCTGATGAACCATTTGTACCTGATACGGCTGATTTACCTGAAGTACCTGCAGCTCCATTTACACCTGAAGTACCATTTGAACCTTTTGTTCCTGAAGTAGCAGATTTACCTGAAGTACCTGAACCTCCGTCTGTACCACTTGTACCAGAAGAACCTGATGTACCTGAAACACCACTTTGAGCATTTGCCCCAGAAGTACCTCCTGAACCGTTAGTACCTGAAGTACCTGATTTACCTGAAGTACCACCGGCTCCGTTTTTACCTGATGTACCACCTGATCCATTTGTACCTGAAGTACTAGCTACTCCTGAAGTACCACCTGCACCATTTTTACCAGAAGTACCTCCTGAACCGTTAGTACCTGAGGTACCTGATTTACCTGAAGTACCGTTTGCTCCATTTACACCTGAGGTACCTGATGAACCATTTGTACCTGATGTTTTGCTTTCTCCTGATAAACCAGCAGCCCCATCTACACCACTTGTACCTGAAGTACCTGATGAACCTGAAGTACCTGATACAGCTGCTACACCTGAAGTACCTGCTACTCCGTTTTTACCAGAAGTACCTGATGAACCATTTGTACCTGAGGTACTAGCTACTCCTGAAGTACCTCCTGCACCGTTTTTACCTGATGTACCACCTGAACCGTTTGTACCTGAAGTAGAAGACTTACCAGAAGTACCTGCAGCTCCATTTACACCTGAAGTACCATTTGAACCTTTTGTACCTGAAGTAGCAGATTTACCTGAAGTACCTGAACCTCCATCAGTACCTGAAGTACCTGATGAACCGCTAGTTCCTGAAACAGCACTTTGAGCGTTTGAACCTGTGCTACCATTTGTACCTGTAGAACCTGAAGTACCACTTGTGCCAGCTTTACCTGAAGTGCCACCGGCTCCGTTTTTACCTGAAGTACCTGCAGAACCGTTTGTACCTGAAGTTGAACTTACACCTGAAGTACCTCCAGCACCATTTTTACCTCCTGTACCTGATGAACCTTGAGTACCTGAAGTGCTAGCTACTCCTGAAGTACCTGCTACTCCGTCTTTACCAGCAGTACCTGATGTACCATTTGTACCTGAAGTGGAAGATTTACCTGAAGTTCCTGCAGCTCCATTTACACCTGAGGTACCATTTGAACCTTTTGTTCCTGAAGTTGCGCTTACACCTGAAGTACCACTACCACCATCTGTACCACTTGTACCTGAACTACCTGAGGTACCACTTACTGCACTTTGTGCATTGGAGCCTGTTGAACCGTTAGTACCTGTTGAACCACTTGTTCCTGAAGTACCTGATTTACCACTTGTACCTCCAGCTCCATTTTTACCAGCAGTACCTCCTGAACCGTTAGTACCTGAAGTTGAACTTACACCTGAAGTACCTGCAACTCCATTTTTACCCGAGGTACCTGATGAACCTTGAGTGCCTGAAGTAGAGCTTACACCTGAAGTTCCTGCAGCTCCATTTATACCGGAAGTACCATTTGTACCTGATGATCCTGATGAACCTGAGGTTTTACTTAAACCGGATTCTCCAGCTAAACCATCAACTCCAGAAGTACCGCTTGTACCTGAGCTACCAGATGTACCTGAAGTACTAGCTACTCCTGAAGTTCCAGCATTTCCATTTTTACCTGAAGTACCTGCTGAACCATTTGTACCTGAAGTGGAAGATTTACCTGAAGTACCTCCAGCACCATTTTTACCTCCTGTACCTGATGAACCTTGAGTACCTGAAGTGCTAGATTTACCTGATGTGCCACCTGCTCCATCGGTACCACTTGTACCTGATGAACCGCTAGTTCCTGAAACTGCGCTTTGAGCATTTGAACCTGTACTACCATTTGTACCAGTTGATCCACTAGTACCTGAAGTACCTGCTTTACCTGAGGTACCACCTGCTCCATTTTTACCTCCAGTTCCTGTAGAACCGTTTGTACCTGAGGTTGAACTAACTCCTGAGGTACCTGCGATTCCATTTACACCTGAGGAACCTGCTGAACCATTTGTACCAGAAGTTCCTGATTTGCCTGAAGTACCGTTTGCTCCATTTTTACCTGATGTACCTCCTGAACCGTTTGTACCTGAGGTACCTGATTTACCACTTGTACCCGCTGCACCATCTTTACCATTAGTACCTGTGGAGCCATTTGTTCCTGAAGTGCTAGATTTACCTGATGTGCCACCTGCTCCATCGGTACCTGAAGTACCTGATGAACCTGAAGTACCTGATACGGCACTTTGAGCGTTTGATCCAGTTGAACCATTAGTACCAGTTGAACCTGAAGTACCTGAAGTACCGGCTTTTCCAGAAGTACCTCCAGCACCATTTTTACCTGAAGTTCCTGCTGAACCCTGAGTACCTGAAGTTGAACTCACTCCTGAAGTACCTGCAATTCCATTTACACCTGAGGAACCTGCTGAACCATTAGTTCCTGAAGTACCTGATTTACCTGAAGTACCATGTACACCGTCTTTACCAGATGTACCAGTTGAACCGTTTGTACCTGAGGTACCTGATTTACCTGAAGTTCCAGCCGCACCATTTTTACCACTAGTTCCTGCTGAACCATTAGTTCCTGAGGTTGAGCTAACTCCTGAAGTACCACCAGCTCCATCGGTACCACTTGTACCTGATGAACCACTAGTTCCTGAAACTGCGCTTTGAGCGTTTGAGCCGGTTGAACCGTTTGTACCAGTTGATCCACTAGTACCTGAAGTACCTGCTTTTCCAGAAGTACCTGCAACTCCATCTTTACCAGATGTTCCTGATGAACCTTGAGTACCTGAAGTACTAGATTTACCAGAAGTACCCGCAACCCCATCTTTACCTGAAGAACCGGCTGAACCGTTAGTACCTGAAGTACCTGATTTACCTGAAGTACCGTTTGCTCCATCTTTACCAGATGTACCTGCTGAACCATTAGTGCCTGAGGTACCTGATTTACCACTTGTACCCCCAGCACCATTTTTACCATTAGTACCCGCTGAACCGTTTGTACCTGAAGTTGAACTTAAACCTGAAGTACCACCTCCTCCATCAGTACCTGAAGTACCTGATGAACCACTAGTTCCTGAAACTGCGCTTTGAGCGTTTGATCCAGTTGAACCATTAGTACCAGTTGAACCTGAAGTACCTGAAGTACCGGCTTTTCCAGAAGTACCTCCAGCACCATTTTTACCTGAAGTTCCTGCTGAACCCTGAGTACCTGAAGTTGAACTCACTCCTGAAGTACCTGCAATTCCATTTACACCTGAAGAACCGGCTGAACCGTTTGTTCCTGATGTACTACTATTTCCTGAAGTACCTGCAGCGCCATTTTTACCATTAGTACCTGCTGAACCATTAGTTCCGCTTGTACCAGCTTGACCTGAAGTACCATTATTTCCATTTTTACCTGAGGTACCTGATGAACCTTGAGTACCAGAGGTTGAACTTAAACCTGAAGTACCACCACCTCCATCAGTACCTGAAGTACCTGAGCTACCTGAAGTACCTGATATGGCACTTTGGGCATTTGATCCAGTTGAACCATTTGTACCAGTTGACCCACTGGTACCTGAAGTACCGGCTTTACCAGAAGTTCCTGCAGCACCATTTTTACCTGAAGTACCTCCTGAACCCTGAGTACCCGAAGTGCTTGATACACCTGAGGTACCAGCTATACCATTTACACCTGAGGAACCGGCTGAACCATTTGTTCCACTAGTACCTGATTTGCCTGAAGTACCTGCAGCTCCATCTTTACCAGATGTACCAGCTGAACCATTTGTACCTGAAGTAGAAGCAACACCTGAAGTACCTGCAGCACCATTTTTACCTGAAGTACCTGATGAACCTTGAGTACCTGAAGTGCTTGATTTACCAGAAGTACCACCAGCCCCGTCAGTACCTGAAGTACCTGAAGATCCACTAGTACCTGATACGGCACTTTGGGCAGAATCACCTGCTGAACCTGCTGTACCTGTTGATCCACTTGTTCCTGAAGTACCTGCTTTACCTGAAGTACCTCCTGCACCGTTTTTACCACTAGTACCTGCTGAACCATTAGTTCCTGAAGTGCTTGATACACCTGAAGTACCACCCGCTCCATCAGTACCTGATGAACCTGAACTACCTGAAGTACCACTTACGGCACTTTGAGCTGAAGCACCTGCTGAACCAGCAGTACCACTTGAACCTGAAGATCCTGAGGTACCACTTGAACCTGATGTTCCGGCTGTGCCTGAAGTACCTGAAGAACCTGAACTACCTGAAGTTCCACTAGAACCTGAAGTTTTACTTGTTCCAGATGTACCTGCTGTACCAGTAGAACCTGATGTACCTGAAGTAGCAGACTTACCAGAAGTACCCGCAACCCCATCTTTACCTGAAGAACCGGCTGAACCGTTAGTACCAGAAGTTGAACTAACTCCTGAAGTACCACCTGCTCCGTCAGTACCTGAAGTACCTGAAGATCCACTAGTACCTGATACGGCACTTTGGGCAGAATCACCTGCTGAACCTGCTGTACCAGTAGAACCACTAGTACCTGAGGTACCGCTATTTCCTGAAGTACCTCCATTTCCATCTGTACCTGCTGAACCTGCAGAACCTGATGTACCTGAAGTACCTGAACCACCATCTGTACCGGAAGTACCTGAACTTCCTGAAGTACCTGAGACTGCACTTTGTGCATTTGCACCGGTTGAACCGTTTGTACCAGTTGAACCAGCAGTACCTGAAGTACCTGATTGACCACTTGTGCCTCCTACTCCGTTTTTACCTGAAGTACCTGCTGAACCTTGAGTACCTGAAGTTGAACTAACTCCTGAAGTACCACCCGCTCCATCAGTACCTGATGAACCTGAACTACCTGAAGTACCACTTACGGCACTTTGAGCTGAAGCACCTGCTGAACCAGCTGTACCTGAAGAACCTGAGGAACCTGAAGTACCTGATGAACCTGAAGTACCAGATGAACCTGAAGTTCCTGCTGAACCTGCTGTACCTGAGCTGCCTGAAGAACCTGCTGTACCTGAGCTGCCTGAAGAACCTGAAGTACCGCTTGAACCTGATGAACTACTATCTCCTGAGGTACCATTAGTTCCTGAAGAACCTGCTGTACCTGAAGTTGAACTAACTCCTGAAGTACCACCTGCCCCATCAGTACCTGATGTACCTGAGCTACCTGAAGTACCTGATACGGCACTTTGAGCGGAATCACCTGCTGAACCGTTTGTACCCGTAGAACCAGATGTACCTGAAGTGCCTGATTGACCACTTGTACCTCCTACTCCATTTTTACCTGAAGTACCAGCTGAACCATTTGTACCTGAAGTGCTTGATACACCTGAAGTACCTCCAGCACCGTCTGTACCTGAACTACCAGATGAACCACTAGTTCCTGAAATAGCACTTTGAGCAGAAGCACCTGCTGAACCAGCTGTACCTGAAGAACCTGAGGAACCTGAAGTACCTGATGAACCAGAAGAACCTGATGTTCCGCTTGAACCTGATGTACCTGAAGAACCTGATGAACCCGCAGTGCCTGAACTACCGGAAGAACCTGAAGTACCACTTGAACCTGATGAACTACTATCTCCTGAGGTACCATTAGTTCCTGAAGAACCTGCTGTACCTGAGGTTGAACTTATACCAGAAGTACCTGAATCTCCATCAGTTCCGGATGAACCTGAAGAACCACTAGTACCACTTACTGCGCTTTGAGCGTTTGAACCTGTTGAACCATTTGTACCAGTTGAACCACTAGTACCTGATGTACCAGCTTGTCCACTTGTACCCCCAGCACCATCTGTACCAGCAGAACCTGAGGAACCTGCTGTACCTGAAGTACTAGCTACTCCTGAAGTACCGCCAGCACCGTCAGTACCTGAAGTACCTGAACTACCTGATGTACCACTTACAGCACTTTGAGCATTATCTCCTGCTGAACCAGCTGTACCAGTAGAACCACTAGTACCTGATGTACCACTATTTCCTGAAGTACCCCCATCACCGTCTGTACCAGCAGAACCTGCTGAACCTGATGTACCTGAAGTACCTGAATCTCCGTCGGTACCTGAAGTACCTGAGGAACCTGAAGTACCTGATACTGCACTTTGAGCAGAATCACCAGCGCTACCTGCAGTACCAGTACTACCTGAGGTACCAGCAGTACCTGAAGTACCACTAGAACCTGAACTACCTGAAGCACCTGAAGTACCACTACCTCCATCAGTTCCTGAAGAACCTGAGGAACCTGAAGTACCACTTACTGCGCTTTGAGCTGAGTCACCAGCTGAACCTGCTGTACCTGAAGAACCTGATGTACCAGCAGTACCTGAAGTACCACTAGAACCTGAACTACCTGATGTTCCTGATGAACCTGAATCACCATCAGTACCTGAACTACCAGAAGAACCAGAAGTACCTGAAACAGCACTTTGTGCAGAGTCACCGGCACTACCAGCTGTACCAGAACTACCTGAAGTACCTGATGTACCAGCTTGACCTGATGTACCATTATCTCCATCAGTACCAGCAGAACCTGCTGAACCTGAAGTACCTGAAGTACCTGAATCTCCGTCGGTACCTGAAGTACCTGAGGAACCTGAAGTACCTGATACTGCACTTTGGGCTGAATCACCTGCACTACCTGCTGTACCTGAAGATCCAGATGTACCAGCAGTACCTGAAGTACCACTAGAACCTGAACTACCTGAAGCACCTGAAGTACCACTATCTCCGTCTGTACCTGAACTACCAGAAGAACCTGAAGTACCTGATACTGCACTTTGGGCTGAATCACCTGCACTACCTGCTGTACCTGAGCTACCTGAAGTTCCAGCTGTACCTGAGGTACCACTTGAACCAGATGAACCTGAAGTACCTGATGAACCTGAACCACCATCCGTACCTGAAGAACCTGAACTACCTGAAGTACCACTTACAGCACTTTGAGCATTATCTCCTGTTGAACCATTTGTACCAGTAGAACCTGATGTACCACTTGTACCTGAATTTCCTGAGGTACCTCCATTTCCATCTGTACCTGCTGAACCTGCAGAACCTGAAGTACCTGAAGTACCTGAACCTCCGTCGGTACCTGAAGTACCTGATGAACCACTAGTACCTGATACGGCACTTTGAGCAGAGTCACCAGCGCTACCTGCAGTACCTGTTGAACCACTAGTACCTGCAGTACCTGAAGTACCACTAGAACCAGATGAACCTGAAGCACCTGAAGTACCACTACCTCCATCTGTACCAGATGAACCTGAACTTCCTGAAGTACCTGAAACAGCACTTTGAGCTGAATCACCTGCTGAACCAGCTGTACCTGAGCTACCTGAAGTTCCAGCTGTACCTGAGGTACCACTTGAACCAGATGAACCTGAAGTACCTGAACTACCTGAACCTCCATCGGTACCTGAGGTACCAGATGAACCACTAGTACCACTTATAGCACTTTGGGCATTATCTCCTGTTGAACCATTTGTACCTGTTGAACCACTAGTACCTGATGTACCAGCTTGACCTGATGTACCATTATCTCCATCAGTACCAGCAGAACCTGCTGAACCTGATGTACCTGAAGTACCACTACCTCCATCAGTTCCTGAAGAACCTGAAGAACCAGAAGTACCTGAAATTGCACTTTGAGCAGAATCACCAGCACTACCTGCAGTACCAGTACTACCTGAGGTACCAGCAGTACCTGAAGTACCTGATGAGCCTGAGCTTCCCGAAGCACCTGAAGTGCCACTATCTCCATCTGTACCAGATGAACCAGATGAACCTGAAGTTCCTGAAACAGCACTTTGTGCTGAATCACCTGCTGAACCTGCTGTACCTGAGCTACCAGAAGTACCTGCGGTGCCTGAAGTTCCTGAAGAACCAGAACTACCTGAGGTGCCTGATGAGCCTGATCCTCCATCGGTACCTGAACTACCGGATGAACCTGAAGTACCACTTACAGCACTTTGTGCTGAGTCACCAGCACTACCTGCTGTACCAGAAGAACCTGAGGTACCTGCTGTACCTGAAGTGCCTGAGGAACCTGATGAACCTGAAGTACCTGAACTACCTGAACCACCATCGGTACCCGATGAACCTGATGAACCTGAAGTACCACTTACAGCACTTTGAGCATTTGCTCCTGCTGAACCCGCAGTACCCGTTGAACCACTAGTACCTGAAGAACCTGAGGTACCTGCTGAACCACTCCAACCGGAAGTACCTGCAGTACCACTTGAGCCAGAACTTCCGTCTGTACCTGAGCTACCTGAAGAACCTGAAGTTCCCGAAACTGCACTTTGAGCAGAATCTCCAGCTGAACCAGCTGTACCAGAAGAACCTGAGGTACCTGCTGTACCTGAAGTGCCTGAGGAACCTGATGAACCTGAAGTACCTGAACTACCTGAACCACCATCTGTACCTGAACTACCAGATGAACCACTAGTACCTGATACGGCGCTTTGGGCTGAATCACCTGCTGAACCTGCTGTACCTGAACTACCAGATGTACCAGCAGTACCTGAGGTACCTGAGCTACCACTAGAACCAGAAGTACCAGAGCTACCTGAACCTCCGTCTGTACCCGATGAACCTGAAGAACCTGAAGTTCCCGAAACTGCACTTTGTGCAGAATCACCTGCTGAACCTGCTGTACCAGAAGAACCTGAGGTACCTGCTGTACCTGAGGTACCACTAGAACCAGATGAACCTGAAGTGCCTGAGGAACCTGAACCTCCGTCTGTACCTGAACTACCTGAAGAACCTGATGTACCACTTACAGCACTTTGGGCAGAATCACCTGCTGAACCAGCTGTACCTGAGCTACCTGAAGTTCCTGCTGTACCTGAGGTACCACTTGAACCAGATGAACCTGAAGTACCTGAACTACCTGAACCTCCATCGGTACCAGATGAACCTGATGAACCAGAAGTACCTGAAACAGCGCTTTGGGCTGAATCACCTGCTGAACCTGCTGTACCTGAAGAACCTGAAGTACCTGAGGTACCAGATGTACCTGAACTACCTGATGAACCTGAGCTACCAGATTTACCTGAGGTACCACTATCTCCGTCTGTACCTGAGCTACCTGAGCTACCTGAAGTACCGGAAGCACCTGATTGACCTCCGTCTCCAGCACTACCTTGAGTACCACTTGAACCAGCAGTACCTGAAGTTGAACTTATACCTGAAGTACCTGCAACTCCATTTTTACCGGAAGAACCTGCTGAACCACTAGTTCCTGATGTTGAACTTTCTCCTGAAGTACCTGCTTCACCAGATGAACCTACTGTACCTGATGAACCACTAGTACCTGAAGTACCAGTTTGACCTGAAGTACCTGAAGTACCTGAGCTGCCTGATGAACCACTTGAGCCAGAAGTACCTGCTGTACCTGCGGTACCCGAAGTACCTGAGCTACCTGATGTACCACTTGAACCTGAGGTTCTAGAAGCACCTGATTGGGCGTGACTACCAAATGAACCAGATTTACCTGAAGTACCTGATGAACCTGATGAACCTGCATTTCCTGAGGTACCAGCTGTACCACTTGAACCAGATTTACCTGAGGTACCTGAAGTTCCAGAAGCACCCGAAGAACCTACATTACCACTTGAACCAGCAGAACCACTAGAACCAGCTGTACCTGAAGTACCACTTACACCAGCAGAACCTGAGGTACCACTTGAACCTGAGGTACCACTTGTACCAGAAGCTCCAGGTAATAATCTATATTGTAATACCCCTGTAGAAGGGTCATAAACAGTAAAGTAAAAACTTTCTGTATTTTCTGTTAATGTATTAATTTTAACTTCAGAACCACTAATATGAAGTGATCCAGTTAAACCTAATGTATCGGTAGTATAATCATATGTAAAGTTAGCTGAACCACTTAACCCCAAATCAGGATTAGAACCTGTAGCAAATTGAATTTGTGTGTTATCACCTACAGCAGAGTCAGCTTCAGGAACTAAAATTTGAACACCACCATTAGGAAGTGGGGTTACTTCAATTCCTGAACCTGTAAAATAAAATGATTTAGCGTAATTTACTTGAGAGCCTGTGTAATATACTTGAACACCTCCTAAACCAGGAAGAGTACTTAAGTCAAGACTATGAGATACAGGGTTGCTACCAGTGTAATAAAAATTAATTACACTACCAGCTAAAGAACTAGAGTAATAAAGGGATGAAAAATTCCCATCTACTTCCGCAAAAGTTAACTCGGATCCTTTATTCTGTCTTAGTATGATACCCATTTTTATTTATAAATATTAACAGATTAATATTATTCTTCAAAAGTTGAAGGAGAAGAATTAAAAGGGATATCTGTTCTTGGGGGTATTGTACTATTTGTATTTTTAAGGTCTGAGACTACTTCCATGTTAAATATAATTTGATTCTTACTACTAAATTTCTTCAATGCTGTTAATTCTTTCTGTACTGTATCTGGGACTACATAACCATATAATTTTAACTGGAAAGTTGCTTTTACTGTTCTTTCACTACCTTGGACTAATTCAGTAGGGGTAGAAAAATTGTCTATAGTAGCCCTAAACTTAAAACGATCAGGATTACCCCAATATGAATCAGAAGCGTAATTAATAGCTTCAACTACTTTATTTAGTTGTTCAATATAATATGTGGATACAATAAAATCATATGTAATATTTACATAATCAGGTATCACGACAGCATAGTATTGTTTTAGGGGTTGCTGGTTGTTTAAGACGTTAAAATTATCGTATGTATTTTGTTTATTATAAGGTTTTGTAAATATTTGAACGTTATGAGGATTGTTAGCATCCATTTTTCTAGTTAATGATCTATTACGTTCAATTTGATTACGTTTAAATGTAATAAGAGGCATCATAATTTTGCCTTTCTTATCTCTGTAGTACCCATCTTTTTGAATTTGTTTCCACCTTTCAGGTGAACCATAAATTACAGGTACTTTTTGTACTACACCATTTTGTTGTACTGTAGGTTTGATAACATTTTCCATATAATAGAAAATTGCTTCATCAATTTCTTTAAATCCTAAAGTAAACGGTTTAGTATTATCATCTCTAAAAGAGACTTGATTACCTCTATTTACCCCAGAAAAATTATTAGGATTACCTCTAGTTCCCCCTGTTTCAGGGTTAACATAAGGATCCTGTTGAGAAATGCTAATTTCTCTTTGGGTTTTTGGTACTGGTATTTTTCCTCTTTGAGCCATTAGATATATCTTTCTTGTGTTATACCTACTTTATCAGCTGGTACGTAATGTGCTTCACAGATAATTGAAATAGAAGAACCAAATTCTTCAAGTCCAGGATTAAAGTTTCCGGGTTGATTTGGATAATCTGGGTTCTTACCAGCAAAATACTGGTTAGAAATTATATTGTCTATTTCATAATATCCTTCATTATATAGGATAATATCTCCTACTTCTGGAACCAAATTAGCTCCGTAGTTGTGGTCTCCTTGATCATAGTTTTGGTTAAAATCTTTTGAAGCTTCTAATAAATCATCTCTAAGAAATTTAAAAGTAGCACCCCAACTAAAATCTGTACCTAAATCTGTTTCAGGGTATTCTTGGTCTCGTCTTTCTACTAAACAGTTTAATAAAACAGGACCCATATAATATTTTTCTTCAGCAGCTTCACCATAGAGATTAATCTTAGTTTCCTCTATTTTAAATTTATAAAAAGAACACTGTTGGGTGATTATATCACCCATCAGTTCTCTACTTATGTGTCTAAATAGACTTATATCTCTTTGAGCGCCAAATAATGCCATGTTATCCTATGTAAATTGGGAAAGGAACTTGTTGGAGTTCTTTTTGTCTGTAATCAGTTTCCAATGATCTTCTTTCCAATAATTTTTCTCTTGAAGTTTCATCAAGGTAAGCTCTTAATCTATCGATTAAAGCTGTCTTATCAGCAGTTGCTGAAGATAATAAATCAGATTGATTCATAGTTACTTCAGCACCAGGAATAGGTACAGTAGAATATTTACCACGAACATATCCCAACATTTCTTTACATAAAGCTAAAGCATATTCAAAAATCCAACTTCTACCTACAGAATTAATTTGAGTATAAACTGGGTTAGCATAAGGAACATTTGATACATTTGAGATTGAACCTGAATTTCCAGTAATACTGTTTGCTAATCTTTCAGATTTAAGTAAATATTGGAAATATAATGTATCCATTCCAGCCATACTTTCAACTGTTGGAATTGGAAATAATCTCAATTTATTATTTTGAATTTCAAATGAATAATTTGATCTTCTAATTTGATCATTTAGTTCAATTTGCTGGATAACTTGTAAATCATAGTTAATAGGCATTAACACAAAATTAATTGCGGGTGAATAATTACCCCAACCAAAGCTATCCATTAAATTCATAATACCTTGACCTGTTCCTATATAAGGATCAAAATATTTCATAATAGCAGGAGGTGATTCAAAAAATACTCGTTTAATTTCTAAATCACTACCACTAACACCTAATTCATCTACAGCCCATTGACCTAAATCATAATCCTGTTGAGAAGCTGTTAGAGCAATAGACCCAGTATGCCAATCTACATTACCACCAGTTCCAGCTTCAGTACCATATTGTTCTGAGAGTTTAATTATTACCCCCATATTAGGAGTAACTGCTGAAAATGCTAATGAAGAACTACCATTTACAGTAGGAACATCACTTGAAATGTTAACTCCTTCTAAAGATAAGTAATCTTGTCTTACCTTATAAGCATACACTTCATTACCATAAATTGTTGTTGCCTCCTCAAAAGCAGCATAAAAGTTTTTATCTTGTAGTTCAACATCTACAATCGGAAATCCTAATCTACGAGCAGCAAATGTAGTAAACCTATCAGCATCTAGTTGAAAAGCAACATCACTATCATAGAACCCAAAAGGAGTATCTCCAGAAGAAAAAGATGATGAACCTGGATAAATTGGGATATTGGCCATTGTATATTTTTGTTATAAATATTGAAAAAGATGGTTTAATTATCCTTTTCTGGATTTTCCACTGGTACCTGATGAACCACTTGTAATTCCTCTATCAGCAGCATCTTCATATAATTCAATTAAGTCTGATACAATAGGATCTCTGTGATTTTGTTTTAAGGTAATACCTGTCATATTTTTAATACCACGAGCAGCAGAATATAAAAATCTAAAACCAGAATCTCTTTTTGACTTTAAATCTACTTGGTGGTCGTCTCCACAAATAATCATTTTTGAACGTAAACCTAAACGGGTTACAATCATTTCCATCTGTTCATGAGTTACGTTTTGAGCTTCATCTACGATAATAACACTATCAACAAAAGTTCTACCGCGCATAAAACTAACAGGAACGATTTCGATTTGTCCATCTGTTATACATTTTTCGATTTTTTCCTTATCATATAAAAGGAACATATTTTGATAAATTGGTTGAACCCAAGGATCCATTTTTTCCCTTAAGTCACCTGGTAAGAATCCGATTTCTTCTTTTGATACTGTCGGACGTGTAATTATAACTTTTTCGTATTCTCTTCTAAATAAGCCATCTAGGGCAATTTGGCAAGCGAGTAATGTTTTTCCTGAACCTGCTGATCCAGCTAAAATTGTAAGTGTGTTATTTAATATTTCTTCCTTAGCTAATTTTTGTTCTTCATTAAGGGTTAATTTAAATTTAATAGGGTTTTTCAATACTCTTTTTTCTTTAAATACCGGGTCGGTATGATGATTTGATGCCATTGTCTTGATAATTGATTTTTACTAATTTATCGAGTCCTGCGTTAACGTGCATAGCATCGTTTAATACAAGCTCGAAATTAAATCTGTCGTCCAGAGGTAGAACTAAATCTACTTGTGAACCCCATCTAATCAAGCTAAATCTCTCGTTTTGAGCGCAAAGATCTAATTGCTTCTTAAATGGAGCAATTACGTTTACGTCTTCATCGGCTATTTGAATTAAGTAGTATGTGTAATCTAAAGAAGGAACATACACCTGGTTAAACATTCGTTCATTGTACTTTAAGTACTCCATGTTGTTAGGATTAATTACCTTATTTAAGATGTCCTTCTCAACCGCTAACATGGGTTTATTCGTCGATTCAATAGGTTCTAAGTGTTCGTATGTGAGTACGCCACCATAGGGAATCCTGTTGATATGGACGTCATAAAACGACATAAAAATGCCAATTACCAGCGACGGTTTATCATACTCGTCGTTACCCATAACATCTTTTAAGGTATAATTTAACCCTTTAATTTCCACAACCGCTTCATCTGGGTGTACAACTTTTTGGTATATAATTGTCCCATCAGCAGGACTATAGAAATGTTCCCAATCAATGTGATTGGGACGGAGAGGATCTCTAAAAAAATATGTATTACTTAGCTCGCCTACAGGGAGTTTAGAGAGTTCTTTAACCTCTCCGTTCAACCAATCTTCTAAATTTTGCGCCATTATAATAATGTTTTAGATTGATCAACTCTATTCAAATGCATTACCATACAGGACAACATAGCTCCTGATTTCATGTATTCTGAAAGGTTAAATATTACAGGTTCCATCCCAGCATCAGAACAAATTTTTTCTAATGACTCAATTTTATGTTTTTCGGCCTCATAATACTCATGTGAAGGTTTTAATTCAGCAATATTTGAAGCACATAAAATCATATTTCCTAATCTAACGGAATTTGTTATACCACAAAGAGCATCTTCAGTATCAATAGGAATAATTTCAGTATAGCGTTCTAACATTGCTAACTCTTCATCATCGAATAGCTCCGTGGCTACTAATGTTTGATCGTTATTCAACGGGAATATACTGCAATCTAAATGGTAAAGATATTCATCCGTCATTGCGACTTTGATAATTTCCATACCAAAGTTTTCCTCCATCCACTCGTAAGTTTTAATATTGGAACGAATACCATAACCCCCAATATAAACATTATCATATAAATGCTTGATATCAGCTTCACCTTCCCATTTATAAGGAGAGATGTGAGTTTCGTATCCCATTTGTTGGAAAAATTTCTCACCAACCAATTCTTCACCTTTTCTAGGATCTGAAGTAAAGTTTGATAATAAGATAACATTTCTATCTTTAATATGAGGTAATTGTAAACCTAAATTAGCTATATAAACTTGATCTTGGAAATTACCTTCGGAGGGTAATAAATAAACAAGTGATTGGCCTGACATAAAGTTGTACAGGTCCATAAATTGTTTGTATGCTTTAGGTCTGTTAATTTGGAGTTCTTCATCGCTTAATTCCTGCATCCAAATATTATTCGGATCTGATGTTGAGAGCGAGAACGGGAAATTCATTACATAACTTTGTAAGTGTAACTGTGATGGGGTTTCTTTCATTTGTGTAACATTTTATTATTTACCTATACATATAGTAAGTACCTAGGTAAGTAATAAAACTAGAAAAAAAAAGCCCCGCTTTCGCGGGGCTTAATTTCTCTATTCTAGATTAGATTAAAGGGTGTTCAAACCACTTACGATAATCTTACCGTAGAATTCAGGACGAACCACTTTCTTAGCGTAGCGAGTCAAGAGACCTTTTCTCGGTACGAAAGTATCAGGATCGTAAACCATAGGAGTCATGATTAATGGAATGTAAGGAGCGAATACCGCACCAGCTTCCAAGAACTGACCACCACGGAATCCCATTAAGATGGTATTTTCCTTCATGTATGGGTTTTTGTAAACAGTGTATCTGCTGTTGATAGCACCTGCTTTCTGTACACCAAAAGCGTAAGAAGCTTTAGTTACATCACCATCAGAGTTAGCAGCGTATCCAGGAATTGATTCCAAGATAGTTGCTACTGTTGGAGAACATACTAAGAAGTTAGCACCTCCACGAAGAGTTTTCTGGTGGATGATGTTGCTCAACTTTTGCATTTTAGTTCCTAAGGTTTGGAACCACTGACCTTGTGAGTTGTAGAAACCTAAGTTAGTGAAGGTACCATCACCCGTAGCAGAAGTAAATGCTTGGTTGTTGATAGCAGACCAATACTCAGTTCCAGCAGCAGCAGAATCAATCAACATATCCATGATTTCTAAGTCAATTTCCAAAGAAATGTACTCACTCATGATTGAAGTTAATTCAGCTTCAGCATCTAAACTATGGTAAGCGTTCAAATCTTGAGCGAACTCAGGAGTCCAAACAGCTTTTAACTTACGAGTTTTAGCTACGATAGCTTCACTTCTCATCTGAACATTAATTTCAGGGATAGAGAATGAACCAGAGTTAAGAGCGTTAGGATTAGCGTTACCAGCTTCGAAATCACCTCTTTCTGAATCAGTAGGTTGTAAAGAGTAAGTGATGGTTGTATCAGCCATAGAAGCACCAGAAGCAACTACTTCTGAACCAGTTATTACGAATACTAAGTTACCACCAGAAATTTTAGTGAATGCAGGTAAGTTATCACCAGCAACGATTGAACCTGATGTTAAAACGAAAGCACGTACTGCTTCAGGATCCAAATCAGGAAGTGAAGAAGTAGCTACACTCAACGTTTTGTAATCACCAGCAACAGCAGAAGCTGAGTAGTCAGAATCAAAATTAAGATCAGACCAAGTAGCAGAAGCTGTAGTCATAGTAACAACTGAAGTAGTGTTGTTGATTGAGTAACCGAAACGACCAGCACCGTAAGCACCACCTGTGTTAGTGTTACCGAAGTTTGCTGATGCGTCACCGTACATTGAACCACCAGAAGTGAAAGGTGACTTAGTAGTTCCGTATTGGAAATCTAAATAGAATACAAGACCTGAAGGTAAGTTCATAGGCTGTACAGAAACGAATTCTTTAGCAGCGATTTGACCAAATACCTTACGTACCAATGGAAGAGCTACGCCCGCCCATTGAGCACCTGTACCTACATTAAATGAACCAGCACCAGCACCACCACCAGTGTTAGTTTCTTCCATTACCAATTGCTTGGCTTGGTTTTCAAGGATCATAGACATATTGTTTTTGTCAGTCTCGCTTCCAAGACCTTCCAACAAACCTGTCTTTTCCCATTTTCCGGCTAATCTAGCAGCATCGCTTTGCAATGACTTGTATGGATTAGCACTTTCTAAAAGAGATTGTAATTGTGACATCTTTTTTTTGTTTTAAGTGTTTTTGTTTTTTTAAATTAAATAATTCCAGCTAACTTTTTAAATCTATTAACCATTTCATCTGATTCTACAATAGGTTGTTTAGCTTCTTTAACTAAACCAGTTGCTTTAGAAGCAGAACCGATAACGCCTTCGTTTACGGTCTTTTTAGCAGGAGCGAAATTCTCATTGATCGTTTCGAATACTACTTTTACTTCAGCCACAGTGTTGGCTTTGTCAAATGCGCCTAAAACTTTTGCCTTTTGAGACTCAGTCATGTTTTTAGACTTAAAGATTTTGTTTGAGTAAAGGAGTTTAGCGTTTAACAAATTGATTTCATTAAGTTCAGATTTCAATATAGCAATTGTTTCCAATGCTTCATCTAATTCTTCTTTAGCTTCAGCAAAAGTACCATCTTTGCGGATATAATTTCCGTCCCAATCCACACCAACAATTGGGTTTGAATCTTCTTTTGATACTGGGGCTTCTGCTTTTTTCTTTTTTAAGAAATCAAATAAACCTTCTTTCATTTCCTCTTTTTTACCTTCAGCGAGTTCAGTTTCTTCAGCGTCCATGTCCATTTCGATGTCCATTTCTTCTTCGTCACCTTCTTCGCCTTCTTCTTCGCCTTCCATGCCTTCACCAGCTTCTAATTCGCCAGCTTCAACCATATCAGCGATTACATCTTCGATGAATTTCTTCAGGTCGTCTTCGGACATATCTTCAAGGTCGATTTCTTCGTCTTCATCTTCGGATCCTTCACCTTCTTCTTCGGTTTCGGTTTCTTCAGCTTCAACTTCTTCTTCCTCTTTGATTTCCTCTTCGCCTTCAGACATTTCATCTTTTTCTAGCTCGGCTAAAATTTCATCTAAATCCATTTCTTCGTCTACATCAACATCTTCTTCGTTGATTGACTCATCCATTTCTTTTTCTGAATCTTTAGCTTCTGCTACTTCTTCTTTTGCTTCGTCCATCTCGTCATAGCCTTCTTCTACTTCATCCTTATCCATTTCCTCAAGTTTTTGAGCAAACATGGCTTGGAGTTGTGGAGAGAATGCTTCTTCAAGAGCGGCCTTAGCGTTTGCAATAGCTGATTCCTTAACGGTTTTTGCATCAGCGATTGCTTCTTTCAAGAAATCTCTGTTCATTTTTCCTAAATTTGTTTGGGAAACTACGTTTATTTAAGAAACGTAATAGGGGGTTTTACATATAAATGTGATGCCATATAAGAGATGGCATATTGACAATAATACGTATATGAAGATCTTTCAAAGTCGAAGAAAAGAAAAGCCCTCTTTCGAGGGCTTCAGTCTTAGGATACTATCCTAAGGGGGGTTATTTGCCTAAGGTAGCAGGCTTCTTAAATAATACCAGCTAACTTTTGCCAGCGTTTTGTTTCTTGTAAATTTTCTTTTACTGGTTCTTCTTTTTTACCCATACCCGATTTTGTTTCTGGGGCGAATGGTTCTTTAAAGTCAATTTCACCAGCTTTCATTTTAACTAATACATTTTTTAAATCACCTTTTTTAGCATCAATCACAGGCATATCAACACGTGAAGGAGCATTTGGATGAATAGCTGTAGGTAATTTTTTAGCATTAGCAATAAGTGTAGCTTTACCTTTTTCAAAATCACCACCACCGATTTTAGCGATAATTGCTTTAATTTCTTCTGGTTTTTTCTCACTCATAGGCCATTGATCTGTACCTTGAGAAACAAACGCATCAATTGCTTTTGGGATTAAAGCTGCAAATTGACCAACATCACCTTTACCAGGATTACCTTTTAAACCTTTAGCTTTAGTATAAATATTTAATGCAGTTACAACATCATCTGCGGGCATATCAACTTTAAACACCTTAACTGAAGCCCCAGGATTTAATAGTGTACGAGCTGCCCATCTATGATGACCATCCATAATATAACCATCAGCTGAGGTAATAGCTTCCATGTTGTTAAGATCGGGGGTAGTACCTGTATCAGCAAATCCTAAAGCAAAAGATAATGCTTTTTGTGGGATTACCTCTTTCTGCATTGGTTTCAAGCTACCAACAGCAACTGAAGTTTCACCAGCATTAGTAGCGTCATCTTTATCGTTTTTATCTTTTTTACCAGCATCTACAGCTGCTTTAGCGGCTGCATCAGGAATTTGAGATAAAGGAATGGCTTTATTTTGACCAAAAGCATCTTCTCTTACAGTTTGTAATTTTTCTTCAACTATTTGTAAAATATTTTTCATTCTATATAAATTAAATAAGTGAACATTGGCCGTTAGAACATAGAATTTCAGTTACAATAGAATTAACTTTTGTATATTTGTTTTGGGTTGAGAAGTCTAATCCTTCTTTTACTAAATGCATATATGAGCCAGGGTTTGAAGGTGTTGATACGAAATCCCAACATAACAATTCAAAGTCATCTTGTACTTCCATTAATTCACCTACTTGTTTTAAGGAACCCATTCCTCTAGAAGATACTCCAACAGTTATACCACTATCAATAAGCGCTTTAAGGATATTACCTGATGGAGTAGGCAAGATCTCAATCTTACCCATAACATTGTCATTGTCCCACCACATATCTTTAATATTGTGTGAAACGTTTTTTAAGTTAATTACTGAAGATTCTGGGTGGTCTAATTCTCCCATGGCTCTATTTTCTTTAACGAGCTCATTGTACTTGTCAATTTCTCTTTCCCATAAATCTTTAGAGTAGTAACGACCATTACCGTTTTTTACTTCGGCAGTCGCTAGAACACCCTCTACTATAGGGTTACCTCTTTCAGAAACCTTACCCTCTGTTAAGGATACAGGATTTACTTTAAAGAGTTGAGTTTCGATGAGTACTTTTTTCATCTTATTCTTCGGTTTGAGTTTCGTCTACTACTTCTTTTTTAGCGTATTTTTTACCGCACATTTTTTCGTAAAGTGATTCCATTTTAGCTTTTTTCTTTTCAAGCTCTTTTACTTCACGTTGCATATCTTTCATTTTCTTTTTATCTACCAATTCAGATAAATTTTCATCCTCGGTAACCATAGAAATTCTTTGATTTTTGCCTTCAATAATTTCGTCTAATGCTTCGATTTGCATTTCTAGAGTAGCAATTTTTCCGTTTTTCTCGATTTCAGCAAGTTTAGAATCAGTTGATTCTTTTTTCATCTTTTTCTTTTCGATTGCTTCACCTTTTTTAACTCCAGCTCCGTAAGCATCTTGTTCGCCTTTATCTTTGGCAGCAACATCTTTTGAACCTTTGTCATCACGTTGAAATTCAGAATAACCTTCTACGATGTCTAATAAATTAATTCTACCTTCATTCATAGGGACCTTTTCCATTTTATCGGTCTTTGAAGCTTTTAACCCAGGCAATTCGTCAGTATAACCAACACCTTTTTCTCCAAATTGACCGTCTTTAACATAGTGTAATCTATCTTTAGCTAAATTTTTAGCTACGATTTCTTTTAACTCATCAACTGATTTATCTGCATTTTTAGGATCTTTCATTTCAGTATAATATCCCTCTAAGAATGCTTCACCATAAACGTTATCTATGTTTTTAGGATCTTTATAATCAAAGTTTTTTTCTTCAAGATCAGTTACTTCTTTTGAAGTTTTCTTTTCTTCAGCTTTTGCTTCAACAAGATTATCATTAAAGATTTTAAACCAATCAGGATTAACAGGTTTAGGAGTTACAATACCCCAAATATTTTCTGAAATGATGTGGTTATGTTTTAAGCTAGCAACTGTTTCGTTTAAAGTAGCAGCGTTACGAATAAGGTTCGGAAATTGTCTTTTTGCGTCTTTTACAAACACATCTGTATTTCCTTTACCCTCTTTAATCAAGTTGTACTGTTCTTGTAATGTTTTCTGTTTCATTATTCTGGGTTTTGTAGTAGGTCTTTAATATCTTTAATATAGTCTAAAACTAAATCAGTTGGTTTAACCACAGCATATGAACTAGGGTTATCAGTGTAATACTGAACTGTTTCGTTTTTAGCATTACTCAACATCTTATAAATATTGTTAAGTTCTTGTTCAATTTGATCAAATGCAGCTATTCTTCTTTTTTGAAATGAATCTGAAGTTTCTGCTTCAAATAAATTTTTCACTTCTAAACCTGATCCTTTAATTTTATTTGGAACTAATTTATAGCCAAATTTTTTAGTATACATTCCTCCGTTAGCGTATTTTTCTTTTTTCTTACCACTAAAAGCATTAGGTGTAGCATATTGAGCTCCTGTTCCAGAAGTAAATGTAGCAGCACCTGCTCCACCACCAGTTGTAGATACTTCTTCTAAAGTATTTTTAATTTGCTGGTATTGATCTGGGTAGGTTTTTCTAAGATGGGTTCTGTATTTGTTAAATACATCTTTTAATTCACCAGCTATATCTTTAAGATTTTGATCATTTCGACCATCTTCGGTACCCATTAATTGTTGTAATGCTTTTACAGCAGTAGACATTTTCTTTAATGAATCCCCAAATGAAGCTAATTTAATAACTTTATGGCCTACAGACCCCGTTTCTGGGTTTATTTCGTCTGTTTTAAAATATGTTTTCAAATCATCAGAAAAGAAATCTGTGTCTTTTACAGGACCATATTTAGCTTCAATACGTTTAATTAAAGCAGGGTCAATATCCTTTGGTTTAAGGGTAACTTCTTTTAATGTGTACTTGTATTTAGCCATTTGCTATAGTAAGTTCATCTAAAAGACTATGATATTGAAGTAAATCAACTAAATGATCACTTTTTACAGTACATCTTTTATCTAGTTCAACAATAAGTTTAGAAACTTCTTGCAACTTAATTTTAACTGCTTTATCAGTTGTTTTCTTGATTTCAGTAGTTAATTTTCCTTGAATATATTTTACTTCAGAATTATAGAATTCTTTTAAATGAGAAGTTGAATCTACAGACTCAATAAATTCTTTAAGAATGTGTTTTTGTCTTGAACTTAAATCTGAGTATTTGTCGTTAAATTTCTCTAACATAATACGATAAGTTAAAGTTCTAAGATCTTTATCGTATGATTTAAACTCTTCAATTACATCATCTTTAACTTCTTTTCTTTTAACAGATGCTTGAGTTAAATGTTCTAAAAGAGTTACTTTATTATCAATAATTTGATTCGGGTCAGTTGCTTTTTCAGTAGCATATACCTCAAAAAGTGTATAAAGAGCAGCTTGTGCTTTATAATCATAAAGCTTTGTTCTAAACAAATCATCTACATTATAGTGCTCTTTAAGCTCTTTAATTAAATTATACTTTTCTTTTCTTAATTTAGTTCTATTAAGTTTTTGAGATGCTTCAACTACAGTTGTAATAATGGCATTAGCTTTACCTTCACCAATATTTTTTGCTTTGAATACAGTCTCGTATAATTTATATTCTTTCCCTAACTCGGTATTAACGAAATATTTCTTTAGGATTTTAATGGCAGCGGAGTTACTGCCCGATAATGTATCAGCCGTAATTCGCTTTACCAATACCTCAAATAAAATACCGGTATTCTTGAATTTGGAATGTTTTATATACATCAATAAATATTTTTTTATAAATATGTTAAAATTCTTACTCTTTAATATTTGATTCGTCTAGAAGTGAGCTTTCATGTTTATCTTCCTCAAATACTAATTGTTTTTTCGCGACTGGGATATTTTTTAACATACCTTTGTGCTTAAGGAAATGATTATTTTCTAAAGCAAGGGGTGAACCTCCCTTAAAATCAACCTTAAGTTTATCATTGCTGTTGTAATCATTCTTCATTCCAGCAGAACCTAATCTATCCTTACCAAAATTATCATCTTGGGTATTTCGTTTAGATACTTTTTCTTTTGGACGACCTAATTCTGAATCATCTTCATTATAACCAGCAGGCACATTAGCTGGGTCTGACATTATTCTACCTTGACCATATAATGAAGCTAAATCATGAGGCGTACCATATGATTTACCTGTTTCAACAGGATCATTACCTTCAGATTCGATTTGAGTCAAACGGAATTTGCGTTTAACATCTTCACGAATCAAGTCTCTGTACTCATCATATTGATCTTCACTTAAGTGGAAGATATTGTCGTAAATCCAATCTGATGGGAATAATTGGGTTTCCATCATTTGTTGAGCTAGATCCATCTTTTCTTTCATCAATGCTACTCTTTCCTGATCATAAATGATTGAAGGAGTTGTCATTGATAATTCAAAATTAGCTAATTGTTCATCTCTATAACCTTGAGTATACAAGTGAACTAAAGCAATTTTATATAATTCAGATGTAATAATACGTTGAATACGCTCAATTGTACGAGCAAAACGAATATCTTGAGCAGCTAATGTAGCTTTACCATCTGTATTTTCATCATAACCCATAAATGCTTTAGGTACTTTAAGGGCTGCGAATAATTTGTCTCTTAGGTAAGTAACGTCTTCAATACCATCCCATTGTAAACCATTTAGATTTTCAATTTTAGTAGATGTATCATTTCCTCTTACTGGGATATAGAAATCCTCAAGTAAGTTTTGCATGTTGTATTTTAAGTTATATTCACCTGTTGTTTGATCAACATATGGAGTACGTTTCATTTTAGAAACTGTTTTTTCCATAAACGCATCAATTTCATTAGGAGGAATAGAACCAACGTTCATATAGTAAATACGTCTTTCAGGTGCACGTACAATTCTGTGAATTAACATTGCATCCTCCATCAACGTATATTGTTTAAACAATTTACGAGCTGGTTCGATATAACTTCTACCATAAGGTAAGAAATTCATATCCGTTAATAAACGGAAGTGAGCCATTTCGTAATTATCAAAAATAATACTTCTACCATCTACTTGGTTGGGAACATTATAATATCCATAATCCGAAGATGAAACACCTTCTGGGTCAAATCGGTATTTTACTTCGGTTGGATTTTCTTTATCTTGTCCTTCAATTCTTTCAATATGGAAAGCAGTATAAGGAATTACATTATAAACCCCATATTTTTCAGCAATTTCTAGTTTTAAAAAGAAATCACCATACTTACACATATTACGAACCCAAGGCCAAAGATTAAATTCGATGTTTAAAACATCATAAAATAAATTGTAAAGAATTTTCTGAATATCTTCATCTGAAGAGCGAATAGATAATACTTCACCCATATCATTTTTAAGAGTACTTTCGTCAGCCACAATATCAAGAGCAGATGCGATAATAGCATCTGTATCCATTGCATCATAATCCGAATAAAGTGAAGGTCTTAAATATTGGTAATTAAAATTGGTTTGTTGACCATATAATGAGGTAGAAGAATTAGTATAAATTCTATTAAATCTATCTACTAAGGCATTAGTCTGTAGATCTCCAGTTCTTTGGATACTGTTTACATCAAAGACTTTAAGTTGATTACCCCCAGCGTTGCGGATAACCACGTCTGTTGAGAATAATCTCTGTAATCGTGAAAATAAGCCTTTATCTGCCATTTTTTAGTTTTGTTATAAATATGTTACAATAGCCATTTTATGCTCTCATTTTTGCCTCCTACATCCATATTGTATGGATTGTCGACACTATTGGGAGAATATACACCACTATAACTGGTTTTTGTTGATTTAACTGCACCCAATGCTGCTCGAGCTGCATCTAAGCTTTGCTGTTGAAACTTGAGTGACGTATCACGTAGGAACATACCAATCCCAAATGACATAACCAAGTCATCGTTGTAACCTGTTTGGGCTTCTGGTCTTCCATTTTTCCAAACGAATACTTTCATTTCTTCTAATAATCGTTTTGAGCGAATTGTTACTGATCTATCACCAACAAATTCACGGAATTTATTAATACACAACGGTCTAGTACGCATAGACATTGTAAACCCAGGAACCATTTCACTATTGCCTTCATATACGCGTAAATATGAATCTGCTGTTAATTGATCTGATTTAGGTGAATGGTATAAGTTTCTGTATCCTCTTTCTAAGATAGCATCTAATGTTGCCCATCCAATGTTAGCATTTTCTACTACTAACATAGCATTATTATATTCGGTAGCTAAACCTGTAAGAAAATATCCAAATTCTTTAGGAGGTAATTGACCTCTATATTCGGCAACTTGGGTATTAGTTGCAATATCAACTACATGACATGCTGAAAAGTCTTTACCATCACCTCTAGCAACGTCAGCAATTACCATATATTCTCTAGAGTAATCAGCTGGTTCCCAAATCCATAAGTTTTGGTCTACACCTCTACGTTCAACGGGATCTTTAACAGTTGTTTCTTTAATAAATTCAATCCATTCAGAATAAAATACAATATCACCTGAAGTGCTAAAATCACAATCACACTCCTGTGCTGCTAATCTAGGATCACCTAACAATTCATCTTGTCTTTTTCTCCAATTTTCATCTCGTTCAGGATGTACCCACCAAGGTAATTTAATTGGTAAAAAGTCATTTTCATTATTTTCAGCTGAAACCCATGTTTTATGAAACCAGTTACCGGTACCATAAGGAGTAGATAATACAATAGCACCACCACCAGTAGCAAGTGTTTGTTGAGCTGAGGCCCAAATCTCACCAATTTGTTCAATAAATGCTGCCTCATCAATTAATAGCAAAGAAACGGCTTCTGATCGACCAGCATCAGAACTTGCAGAGGTTGCTTTGATTTGGGATCCATTACTTAATCGCAGTGAAAGTTTATTATTTTCATCTGCATCAATTTTAAGCCATGAAGGTAAATTGTCATACATAAATTTTACCTTCGTAACCATGTTACGGGCTGTTTCTTGCTTTGTTGCAATACAAAGTACGTTTTTATCTTTATGGAATAACATTAACCACAAAGAATAACCTGCGGACAAAGTTGAGATACCTAACTGTCTTGATTTTAGAATAATCGAGTATGGGTTATCTCTTAATAAATGTAATGTTTTTTCTTGAAAAGGATATAAATTGAAAATAACACGGCCACGTTGTGGGTGTTGAATGTGACAGTATTTTTTCATAAAGTGAGCCGGGTCTTGAGCACACTTTAAGTATTCCTGTCTAATTATTGCTTTTAAATCCTGATCAGCCATTATTTTCCAATTCTCCAGTACATACGGCCTGATAGAACTGGTTGGAAATCTTGATTAACACCTAGCCCAAAACCGTATACATTTCTTTTTTTACTTCTAAATAACATTTCACCGCCTAAATAATTTAATTGGTCTGTTCTTCCTTGCAAACCTAAACCCCAGTAAAATTCATTTTTATTTAAATAAATTTCTTTTGTAATTGTAGTTGTAGGAATTAAAATATTCGTTCTAATGTCTCTTGCTAAGATAGTATTTTGAGTAATAGTATCATTTATAATAGCATATCCTACAGTATCAATTTTGAGGGTATCCGAGTAGTAATACTTTGCATAATAATCTCTTAAAATAGACAAAGTATCGATAGGCGCCTGGAAAGTATCAATTTCTGTTACAATTTTAGTTTTCCATTTTGGAACATAAGTTTCTTTAATGGTTTCAATTGTATCGTATCTTACCTCAATTTTAGTAATTACTTCAGGTTCTACCGGGTCACTATCCCCGTTACAAGAACGCATAAGGAGAATAATAACCACTAACACTACAATAAGTAGTGATTGGATATTTTTAAAGAAGTCCTTCAAGTTCTTTTTTAATTTTGGTAAGCTCTTTTAAACGAGTTAAAAGCTTTGATTTTTCTGGTTCTTCAGCATCTTTATACTTTTTAACCAACTTTTTCATCTCGTTAGTAGTCTCGCCTAATTTATTAGCAATCTTAGATACAGAATCTCCCTTTTTAATTTCAGCATCAGTCGGTTCAACATCCTCATCTTCTTCAGCTAATGCTTGACCTAATTTATCAGCTTTCTGTTGAGTAAGATCTAATTCCTTATTTAGGTCTTGTTGTGCTTTAATATCCTCAGGATCTGCTTCAGATAACATAGAGATAATTTCTTCGCGAAGATATGCTTTAAATTCAGACTTTTTCATTTGAATATTTTTGTTATAAATATCATGAAAAAATTACCTTTTTCATCTGTTTAATACGTTCTTCAGTAGTACCTGATAATGTGTTAAAGTTTTTAATTTTATGAATATACTTATTAGTTAATAATTGGATTGTTTCATCAATCATTTTTCTATAAGCAGCATCAGTTTCTCTAACTCCATTATCTTCGATCTCTACTCCTTCAGGAGACACATAAAAAATATAATCATATTCATGAAGCATATTAGCAGCAAAATCACAAAAATCTTGTGCCTCAAGATAATTCATTGATTTAGAACATTTTGCAAATGCCATTACATCAATAATAGTACGATCTGTAATGATATTTTCTTGCATTAATTCGCTAGCACGTTCTGCTAAAAATACTGCTTGACCTTTAACTGTTGAATCTGTGTTTAATGGAATCCCCATTGCCATTAATTCTTTAGAACGTTCTGTTCTAGTAACATAATCTTTAAATTCAGGTACTTCTTGTAATGCATTTACAAGTGTTGTTTTACCTACTGACATTGTTCCGCAAAGACCTATTTTCATGATTGTGAATCTCCTGGTTTAACTCTATAACTATCGTGATCAAAATGTTGAGTTGATACCTCAAATATACAACTTCCTTCTTCAAGAGCCAACATTTGGTGGGGTTGTCCTGGCATTAGGTGGATACAATCACCTTCACTAACTACTTGCTCATGTTCAGTAGCTGTTTCAGTATCAATCCATTTGTAAATAAATTGGCCTTTTGAAATATACCATGCTTCATCTTTAAGCAAATGGTAATGCATTGAAAATTGTTTTCCCTTTTTAAACACTAAAAGCTTGCCACAATACAGATCATTGTTAATGATCCATAACTCGTAGCCCCAAGCTTTCTCGTGTCGCTCACCTTGGTAAGGTTGAGCTTCGATTGTTAAATCTCTCATACTTAGTGTCTTACGTTAGCACCTGCTTGTTTATACCAAGGAAGCCCTTCACGATTGCTTAATGCTTCTTTGTAACTTTCTTGATCGTATTCAATACCATTTAAATACCAAGCTTTTCTTAATTTACATTCTTCTCCTTCAATAGGTTCAATTGCTGGACCATCCCAACTGTGATATTTCCAGTTTTCTTCACCTTGCATTCTAATAAAATAATGATACGCACCTTGCGATCTCATTTTTCTGTACTCGTATAATCTATCTTTTGCCATAATATTTATTTAAAAGTGTTCGTGAAAATCAGGATAGTCTTGCATGTCTTCTGCATATTGTAGAATATACTCTGCAACATAAGTTCCTTGTGCTCCGGATACTGTTATGCCCCGCGCACTTAAAGCATCTCCTACAAAATGTACATTGTTGTAATCAGCTAATGCTAATGTATCGTAATCTACAAGTGGTTCAGGAGACAAATATTTGACTTCAGGAATATAAACACCCCAATCGTCTTCAAGTGTTGGGAATACTTTTTTCATATCCTCAATAAAGTCTTCAATATAATCGTAGTAACCCTGAAATGCATCCTTTACAATATCAAGTGAATCAATAGGTAAAGCAGCAATTCTTTCACCTTCACTTGTAGTACCTACTTTACGTGATGGGCTATAATATAAACCAGCTTGAAGTTTTGGAGCAAAACGTCCTAAACGGCCTTGATCTGGGATAATTGCAGTATTTACTTTATCAACCAATTCACGTGACCAATCAAATGGATTTTCGATACCTGGGATTTCCATTAAGATACCAAAATTGGTCATATCATTTCTATATTGTTCACCTTTTTTAGCGTGACCATTATAGCTTACATCTCCATATGTTTGTTCAACAGCTACATAAGCAGCATTGTTGTTTGTACAGAATGAGCGAAGCGAAACACCATTATCAAATTTACGATACAATTTGAAATCGTAACTGATATCAATTAACTTTTGGAAGTGGTGTTGAGGAGCTTCAAAACGAACACCAATTTGTACTGGTTTTGGTTCTGTAGGGAATGAATAATCATCTGCTAGCTGTTTACCAAAATCAATACCTGATTTACCAACTGCAAAGATTAGGCGGTCATATTTTATTGTTTCTTTTGGAGTATTCCAATCACAATATAATTCTTGAGCATCAAAATCAATTGAAGTTACTTTAGTCTCCCAAATAAATT
>Ga0208644_1000200_pt1 | contig 43071 bp, 48 predicted proteins | sample VirMetDEL_Nov_18_FD_184517 | JGI IMG/M metagenome (GOLD analysis project Ga0208644, IMG submission 184517) | Aqueous microbial communities from the Delaware River and Bay under freshwater to marine salinity gradient to study organic matter... | ecosystem: Environmental > Aquatic > Marine >...
CCCTGAGGAATGCCGTAAGTCCTTGCACTGTAACGACTTACGACGACACTCCGGCCCCTAGGTAATGGGCCTAGTACCTATACAGGGTAGGGAGAACCCTAGGGTCAGGGTAGGGTTAGTACGTATACAGATAGGGGAAGAACAATCGGGTCACGTAGGGTAAGCCCTAGGCCGAAAAGGGTAAGCACCTAAGATGCCAATCGGGCACTGGATACTGGCGGATCGGGACCCAAACAGAACCCAAACAGACCAGGGTCAGTACCTAACATCACCCGAACAGCTACCTATCATTGCCCTAACGAGGCAAGCTAAGCCCTTGTCCCGTAAGTACTTACGGCGATTCAGCACCACCACGACCAGGGAGGGGTAGGGTAAACACTGTTAACCTACCGGGTTTATAGGTATATGACCGCGGGAAAACCCTGCCCCCCTTGGGGGGCAGCGCCGTCGCTATAACGTTTTTATAGGGCTCACATTTTTGGCCCAAACATTTCACCGCTTCTTCGCCGTCTTCTTCTTAGCCTTGAACTGATCCGTTCGGGTCATCTTACCGCTCATGGGCTTTTTCTTGCTCATCTTCTTCTTACCGTAGTGGCCGGGCATAGCTACTTCTCCTAACTGTAGAAATCCTAACAAATGACTACCACTTGGCCTTATTGGCCCAGTAGGCGGCAGACATCTTACCTTTCGCGATGTTCTTAGCGTGGCGGGCCTTGAAAGCCTTGTTGCGCTTAGAGCCATCAGGAGAACCAGAGACACCTTGCTGACCGAACCGGATCATTTTAACAGTGCTGCCCTGCTTGGCAAGAACTGCGTGCGACTTTTTCGGGTGCCCTGGAGTTCGCTTCGGCTTGTTATAGCCAGAAAACTTCTCTCCTCTATAGTTAATACTCATAGTATATATATAGTTATAAGTAATACTTATAAGTATTACTAAGGTTCTTCTTATAGATCAGACTCCCTAGCGGGAGCGTTATCTCTGTCGCTCATCTTAGAGTCCCCCATCTATACCCGCGGATAAAAAGAAGGGTTTTTAAGAATTCTAGACCTGCGGTTTGGTATAACACCTGTATGGATTTAGACTCGCCCCGCCGGATTCTACAACTAACGCAGCAGACAGAAGCGTTTGATGACCCTTTGCGGTACTGCGGACCTCCAGTCCGTAGATCAGCGGATCAAATAGAAGATGCTATCAGGAGTCTTCAACAAAAGTACGATAGCCTGCGGGATTCTGGAGCATTTCTCGAAGAAGATCTTGAACCGGGCGAGAAGCCTTTGGAAGCTGGGATCTTACCCGGCTGGCACCTGCACCCCAAGGGCATCTTGCGGGGCTTGTACTCGGTTCCCCCCAGCCGGGTCAAGGTTAGACGGACCTCAGGGGACACCATTCTATAGAAGGCGCTGTAAGGCCCTACAGCGCATCCAGCAATCAACGTGAGCCTAGGGTCAGGGCTACTACTACAAGCGGCACAGAAGGCCGCACAGAGCGATATGAGCGACACGGACAACAAACAGAAGACTGACAAGGACCTGACGGCTATTCTGGAGCAAGCTATCCGCGATCTGGACTGGCTGCTGGATCAGGAGGACGAAGAGGAGGGAGAGGATGAGTGAGGCACGTAGACAGCGAGCCCAGCGCCTTGTTCTAGACCAGCAGCTACAGAACCTTCAGAATGAGCAGAGAGCGAAGGCGGCTGCGCTTGATGCTGAGTTGGCTAATAAGGTGGATGCTTCTGAGTTTCCCACCAAGAGCGCGACTGATGCTGATAAGTTTCTATCCGTAGCTGATGACGGATCATACACGCTGGTAGCTGCCGCTGCGGGTCCTACTGGACCGCAGGGACCGCAGGGACCTCAGGGTCCAACGGGTCCGCAAGGGCCTCAGGGGCCTACTGGTTCTGGAGGAGACAGCGCCGAGGCGATCATGGGCAAGCTGAACTATCAGCTGTCCTCGCCGTTCTTCTCGACGACGAACGCGGGCAACACGAACACCTACCCCAATCCGCTCATCATGTTCGACGACATGATTACGGATCGCCTGTACGGGAGGGGGTCCGAGATCGTGGTCACGCGAACCACTGCGTCGGGCGGGACGTACACGCTGTCGGCCAACGAGCGTCGAGTCATCACGGACGGTAACTACGACAGCAACTATCAGGTTGCGCGAACCACGCACTCGGACTACGGCGAGGATGTCACGCTAAACATCGACTTCCTCACCAACAAGCTCAGTAGCCCCACGCACGGGTTCGTCTACCCGCAGGGTTATATGTTCATCACCTGCTACGCAGGGCGAGGCATCAAGGCGATCTCCGGTCGCCTGAAGAAGAACAACGGAACGTGGTATCCGCTCTCAGCGCAGTACGACATCGAGAAAGTCTACGAGTACGGGGGCAACACTAGCGGGTGGCGCATCCGCACCAACCTGACGGGCAACTTTCTCGTCGAGGTCGAGCTTACCTTGACGCCCTACACGATTGCGGCAGGCGACAGCGTCGACAGCGAGATATGGATCAACGCAATCACCTACCACGGTACGCGTTCGGGCGCAGAGCAGGGTCCCATCGTGACCTGCGGTGGCGGCAAGTATTTCGGTGACATGAAGGGCGTTGCCGCTGGCACGACGAACTGGACGATCACGCCGAGCGGGAGCGCCGACTTCGAGGGCGACATCAAGCACCAAGGCCGTCCCGTCCTCCCAGTCAACCAATTCTTCGACGCCACCAACGGCTACGTCTACACCGTCTACGGCGTCAACTACAACTGGAAGGCGACACGCGCCGGGTCGGCGGGTATGGCACAGACGGCGGTGCAGACTGGCAATGTTCTAACTTCTTTGTCCCAACTTCAGGGTCTCACTTACTCATGACTAACGTTTACGCACTTCGCTGCCTCGATAACACAGTGGCGAAGAACAAATCACTTTGGATTCGCGCAGTGCGGGCTCGTAGGGCAGAGCGGCGACCTGTTGCTGCCCTTGGAGATATGACCTTGTGGCCGGAAACGTCAGTCACATGGGAAGATCTTGAGTCTTGCCCCGGTCCGTCAAACCAGTGGTCATCTAACCTGCATCGAAAGGAGCTAGTTAGGCGGCAAGGTGAGTATGTCTGGAAGAATATCGGCATCACGGGTAAGCACTACGCGCTGAAGTGGGGCACGCGGGAGTACAATGCACCCGGTCGCAGCTTCATCAACTGCGATTTCAGTAACATTCCGCAGGAGCACGGGCTGTATGTATCGAACTCAGCCAGCACATACGTGGATAACTGCACGTTCGTTAGGTGCGGCAGTCAAGGAGTGCAGTGGGCGCACCGGGATATGCCCTACCAGCAGTATGACGCGGACAATATGCCCTATGCCGCACGCCCAGTCCATGTGATTTCGGGCACCCACTTCCTTGATTGCGGAGTTAATGGCACGCGCCCCAGCTTTAACGCAACGTACTTCAACCCCGGCTCCTCAATGTTTCCGGGTAGCGTGTCTTTTCAGGACTCTACCTTTGTGGCAGACTGGGGGAAGGATGACGCGGGGCAGAAAGGCAACCGCTCAACTGGTGCTTTCGTTGTGACACCCAGCCAAGGTGCCCTTCCACCTGAGCCGGGGCTGCACATGGTCACCACGTTCCACGTGAATAACTGCGTTTTCGACTATACGCGAGGCGACCGACCCATCGGTATTGTCCGTGCAGCGCGGGGAATTGAGTTTCAGAACTCTTGCTTCATTGCAAGGGATCACAATCAGCCGTACATTGATGTCAATGACAAGCCGGAGTACCCTGCAACGCAGCATATCCATGTTCGCAACTGTGTTTCGCAGGGCGTTTACCTTAGGATTTGGGACGAGAACGGCGTGCGCCACTCTCATAGTCTTCATGGTCCTAAGCTAGAGAGAATCTACAACGGTCGAACCGGAGAACTTATTGAGGAGAAAGAACTTTGATGTTCAGTGTTAGAGGACACACCTGCGACATTGTTATCGAGCCTCTTGGTAACAAGGTCTATGAAGTGTGGGTGGAGGAGTACACGGAAAAGAAACCGTTTTCTGATAGTATGCGCTACACCGCAAAGGACCGCACACAGTTGCGGCAGATTCTTGAAGGCCACCTAGACTCTATTGAGTTTGGTCAACTAGAGGAGGAGATTTGTGCTCAAGAAGACGATTGAAGTTCAGACTGAGGGTGGCCGAAGTATTGAAGTCGGCTGCATTGGTGAGAACTTCTACATCCAGATCGGCAAGGCGTATGCAGAGTTGCTGCCCGCAGAAGCCAGCGAGGTGATTGGGGCGCTTCGGGAGGTTGCTGGTGCAAACTACAGCCCCCCTGCACCTGCTGCCAAGCCTGTTAGGGTCACCCGTCCGAATACCCCGGACTTTGACTACCCTATCAACCCGCAATAAAACCACCGCCGGGGGGCACGACGGTGGAAAAGATACACCCAAAACCCCCGGCAATCACCTCCTACAGGAAAGCAGAAGACTGGTCAAGATCGAAGGAGCACCAGCCTTCGACTTTAGCGTCATCGTCAGTACACCACTCATCAAGGTCTTCTAGATCTCGCTTTCTCTTCTCGTTTGCTGCGTTTCTTGCAATCGTATCTGTCAGATAGCGACTTGCCATCTCAAGAGCATCAATGCGGTCGTCATGAGGCAGACATCCGCGAGTCTCTTCTAGGTGGCACCACTGCCAGAAGAGGTTTCGGGCACGCGCCCTGTCTTCCGAGTCGTTAGCCAGCTTGCTGGACTGCTGGTCGATGACGCGCGTGTGGAAAACGAAGCGGTGGTTCTCGGAAATAGGGGAGAGGGTTTCGAGAATACGAAGTTCCTTCCGCATAGTGTTACGCACTTCTTCGATTTGGCAGGGCCAGATGCGTTGAAGGACAGGCTTCATTAGCTCTGTGAACGCACCGTCACCAAAGTTGCTTTCAACAAGTACGGTATGCACCTTGTACTTGCGAGCTTCCCTAGCAATAGCCTCCAAGGCGGGCTGAGAGTACGATCCGGGGATGCCGCGCACTGAGTGTACGAACTGGTAGCCGCTGAGGGAAGAGACCACGGCCACACCTGTCTCGTCAGCGCCTCGACCCGAAGGGTCAACCGACATAACTGTATGCTCGAAAGGGACTTGCACACCGTCCTCGGACCCAGGGCTGTAGAATCCGTCGCCCGGTAGTCCGGGGTTGTCGTATTGAAGGCGGTTGGCGGGGTGATTGCTGTGCAGGTAGATCTCTTTTGCGGACTCTTCGTGGAACTCAGTAAACATACAGTCACGGATCTTAAGCGGAAACTTCTCCGCATCGGACAGGTCCGTGCTCAGCAGGTACTGGCGGTTGTAGCTGGCGCGGCTGAACCGCATCTTGAGCCCCGCGATCTCCACACCCGTGAAGCGTGTCGGCTCCATCGGGGTGCCGGGAGGAACGTCAGCAAGACGGCAAAGGTCTGCCAGCCTGTGAGTTTCTGTGCTAGCGTTGTAGCCGTAGGCTTCCTCAACTGAAGGTTCAGGCTTTTCAATAGGCCAAACGCGCGAGTCGTAGCCTAGCGTTTCTAGATTACGGTAGATCGTGTGCGTACTCTGTGGCGTACCGAGCACACGCACCGTGGGGTATACATCGAGTTCAGGGTTAGGGGGCAACAGCAGCGCGGAAATCTCCTCGATTCGCCCTAGCAGCTTCTCGCGTAGCGCAGGCGTGTCGCTGTTGTTCGGAACCTCAACGTCATCTAGAATGATGACTGACCCGCGGTCACCCGTAATGGTGCCCCCGATACCCTTACTGTTGACTGACGGGCTCTTCTTGACAGTGGCGCAGCCGCACTGGAAGGACACCGCGGAGTCTTGGTCGCCACGTGCAGCGTCCGGGCGTAGGTGGTTTAGTTCCGGCACCTCGTCGATCAGGCGGCGACCGAAGCGGCAGATCTGGTCAGCCGTGTTCTTAGCGGCGCTGAGGATGACGACGATCTCGTCCGGGTTGAGATACAGTCGCCACAGGTAGTAGCCTACAGTGATGTACGTTTTACCCGCACCTCGGAAGGCTTGGATCTGTAGGTGGGTCGGGCCGAACTGTAGGTAATCGCAGAAGTCCGCTTGGATCGGGGTCAGCTTGGGCAGACCCGCGTAGCTCCAGATAAGCCGAGCGAAGTTACGGAATAGACGAAACGGGTGGTCGTCCGGTAGCTTGTCAACTAGCGGCTTAAGCGGATAGTCTTCCATCAATGTTCACCAAAGATCAAGCGGTACAGTCCTGAGTAACACACACCCCACACAGCATTAGCCTCAGGACCGTAGTAGCCGTTTACGCAGGCGTGTGCGTATTCATGGCAGAGAACTTCCGCCCGCTGATCCGCATCCACGGCAGTCGAAATGCAGATGACATGCCCATCTTCGTCAGAATAGTCGTAGGTGCCTTCAACGTCAGACAGGTCTTCAAGTTTAAGAGTGACTTTGGAATCTAAGGGATAGTGGTGCTGTATTACGGAGAATGTAATCCACAGATCAGCCATTTGGATCGAGCGGGTCAAGCGTAAATGAGACAGATTTGATCGAATCGCTGCCTGCCTCTTCTTCAATCTCCTGTAGCCACGCCAAAATCTTCTTAACCTCAGGGCGGTTTTCAATGTTGTCGGCTTCCGTTTCATAGCGCAGTGTGGAACCGTCGTCCCGCTCGATTTTGATTACGCGCTTGTAGCCGGGAGTACGCTTCAATTTGAGAGCCCATCGAACAATAGCAGCTAATAGTCCAGAAGATAGTAAGCCTGTGGCAATAGCCTCAATCAGTTCGTTGTCCTTCACGTTTACTAACTCTAACGTCCTCAAAATCTAGGTTCGACCAGTCGCTAGTCTTGGCCTCGTTCGGGACATTAAAGCCTTGAGTAAAGGTGGCTCCACCGCGCGAAGACCTGTCATTAAGGTACTTACGACACACCTCTAGCTCTGACGCAGTAATGTCGTCTTGTTGAAGTTTCTCCAGCACGCGCTGGTACATCAGGTCGTCAGGGTCGATCATTGGTAAAGAGAAGGTCTTGCCGCTGCGCGGCGGGCACGGGAAATGCGACGGGCCTGCTTGTACTGGCTGGCAAGCTCAGGTTCTTCTTTCAGCATTTCGCGGAAAGCCTTGTCGCGGAATCGTCGGATCTCTGCTTCGATCATGCGAACCCGCGGACTCACGTTGCCGTCGTCGTCAAGGTACGGGGAGATTGACTGGTACTTCTGTGACCCGATAATGCGCCTGAGTGACTGCCGCAGGTCCATGCCACGCAGTTTGATCTCTGTGGATCGCTGTTGCCAGCGGTCGTATAGAGTGCGACCATTACGCATCAAGCTTTCATCCATCATGTCTACTTGCTTGTACTTGCGCGGAGCAAGTTGCCAAGCGTTAGACAGCCGGGCAATCTCCGACGAAATCTTCTGGTCGTTGATCGTGCGAACGTTAGTCGGGGCGAAGTCGAACAAGATGCTGTCGCCCACAAGTTCGCGCTTCACCTTGTAGCCCAGCAGATCTCTCCGAGAATCTTTCACCTCATCAGTCCAGCCCGGAATAGACACAAGCATTTTATCCGCCCATGTGCGGGTGGCGCGTAGGTCCTCGTCACCGTTGATGTGGTCAGCATACTTCGCAGCATCGCGGACAGAGTTAGGGATCAGTAGCGAGCGCACTCGATCCGACAGCCAGCGGTTCGTGTGATCCATGTCGCCAGACAGAATCTGGAACAGGTCACTAAGACCTCGGGTGAAGTTCTTATCCGTAAGCTGACGGACCAGAGAGCCCGACAGCGCAGCAGTAGCTGCACTCATTCCAGCCTCAGCAGTCTCATATTCATTGCTGTTGCGGTAGTAATGCGCGATCTGCACAGAGTCAGCCAGAAGGCCAAGCCACGAAGCAATGGGTTCCACTCTCTGATATGAGAAGTATTGGTCTCCGACCCGCACACTGTAAGGTTGCCAGCCTGCGTTAATCATAGCCCGCTTCATCTGCAAGTCTTTCGGCCCGCCACCAGTGATCGTCGGCAGGACTTGAGACTCTGTGGGCACCACCATGCCATCGCGGGACAGAAGCGCACCAAACGAACCTACGACCATTGAAGCCATGTACATGTTCGTTGCCGCAGCTTGCGCTCGCTCCGGGTTTGAGTGCCGCATTTGCTGTAGAAGGGCCTCAACTCCCGGCAGTTGACCGAAGCCTGTAGCCTGTCCCGCCCGCACCATTGCCTCCAAACTGCCACCAACCGTGTTCTCAAGGCCCACAGCGGCAACGTTAACCGGAACAGTCAGGAACGGGGCGAAGAAGCGCAGCGACGGGTGCTTGCGAACCATGCGGGTGGCGCTTGCAGCTAGGCGTGTAGCCCCCTGCGTGAACCGACTCGCAACTTCAGTCTCACTTTCGGCAAGCTCTTGCACCGGGCGGTTGAATGCCACTCCTTGTGCCCGCACCCGCGCCTTATCAACGTCGGCGCGGAGCAACTCATGGTTTGTACGAGTGCTTTCAATCTCGCGCAAGACGGCTTGATTGATCCCAACCTCGTCAATGTCCTCAGCCCGACTGGCTCTCTTAAAGATCTCGTCGCCTAGGAACTGCTGCTCCATCTTTTCCGGCTCCTTCATGACGACAACAGCCGTCTGATAAGCCTTCTCAGCAGCCTCAGCGTGGTCAAGCCCAGCAGCAATGTGCCGTTCGTACAGGTCAGACTCCAGCTTAGCTTGATAGACCGCAAGCTGGGACACCCGGTCGATCATCGGCATCACATGCTTGCCGGGTAGAGTGGCAACAGACGTAGCCCCCGCGGCCCGGACAATCGCTCCACCGACAACATCCCCAGTCAGGTCACCAAGGCGCTGCCCAGCACGCTGAATCATGCTGGGGTTATCTAGGCGGTAACGCACAGCAAGGCCAGTTTGCCGCATCATCGTCTGAAGCTCATCACGCCCAGCAGCATTGAACACTTTCTTCGTGTTCTGCATCGCGTACCGCATAGACTTGAACATCACACGGTTCTCCCGCTTGACGGCATCTACAATCTTTTGCATGTTGGCGTCACCATCCGCCGCCGACTGCACATTCACTTCGCCCAGAATGTTGCGGGCCATCCGGTACGGCTCCACAAGGAAAGGCGAAGCCAGCGCAGTGGTGATAGTCTTGACACCGCTAATGATGTTGACTGCGTTAAGGTCAGCCAGTTGGGACAGGCTGCTTTTAAGTGTCCACTTATCAACAAGACCGTCTACCTTTTCCGCGAACTCACCGATGTTGGTTGAGCTTTCGTAGGCTCGAATAACCTTACGCTCGAAAGCTTTGAGGTGTCGCTCAGCAGACTTGTCCGTCCCGGCACGCACGATAAGTTCGTTGTACACCTCATGGATCGGTCGTCCTTCAACGTCAATGCCGATCTTACGTTCAGCGTAGGTGTCGAGACTTTCAGTAATCCGCTGCACACCCGTCCGCTTTTGGAACGACTTAAGGCCACGTCCAAAGTTACTGGACACCTGCCTGTACCCTTCAAGGGCCTCGAACATCGTACCAAGCGCAACACCTAGAGCACGCCGTGAGCCTGCGTCTTCGGGTGCCTTGCCGTCCTGAATTGCGCGGGCAAGATCATGGATATCCTTACCCAGCTTCTCCGAGAAGCGGCGAGACTTGCGAGCCCAGGAAGCAAGGGTGAGAAGCTCTTTCGGGCGGTTCTTAAGACGCCCCAAGTGCTCCCTCGTTTCAGTGACGTTCCGCGCCAGCGCATCTTGATCTTGCTTCAGAGTGTTGCTGGCAGACACCACAACCTCGTCCACATTGGTTGCTGCATTAACGTCTTGCCTGAGTGCGTCATCAGGATCAAGGTCGTCCAGCAGCCCGCGCAAGTCGTCCATTTCGTCAGCTTGCGTGCGCGTCACTAGCTTGTCGAAGACCTTACGCATCTCCGGGTTGATGCGAACGTTAATAGAAGAGCCCCGCACACGGTCGTAGATGGCACGCATGTACGCAGCCATCTTCTTGAACATGTTCTCCATCGCAGGGATAGGAGCCTTACCGTCGCGAAGGTACTTCTCAAAGCCGACAGCAAACCGCTCTTCTGCGGCCTCGTCCCACACGCCGTTCTTTGCGCCAGCCCATTTTTCAGCAACTGCAATGTCGTCCTCCGAAATGCCCTGCCGCTGCTGGATGTCGATGTCACGGTTAAACAGGCGGCGGCGAGCAACGTGAGCAACTTCGTGGACGCCTGTTGAGAAGTTGGCGGATTCAAAGCCTTCGATTAGCGCACGCCCGTCTTCAAGAAAGCTGACCTGTCCTTGAATTTCCGCGTTGCGCTGGTACATGCGCGTAATTTCAAAGTCTTGGTCGCGGAATAGAACGTAGTTGAAGTCCGCGTCTTTTAGTGTATCGTAGTTCCTTTTGTTTCTGATACCTCCGTTTTGATATTTGATGCCGTAAATTCCGTAATCTGCGAGTCGGAGTGATGCGGTTTTTTGAGCGTCAAAGAGGTCCTTTGCCTTTCGAAGGTTCTTCTTTCCGCTCACGTTAATCATCAGTTGCCTGTAAAAGCGACCACCGTCTCCGTCAATAAACTCAGAGAACATTTCAGCGCCAGGGTCTGTTCCGAAAACTTCCTGTAGAATGCGCTGAACGTTAGGGTGTTGTTTGCTAAACGGGCGATCCCAAAGAAGCATTTGATCTTCTTTGATCTTCATATCGACTTCAAAGGTTCGCCCAGGCTGGCCAACATAAGCACGCCACTCAACGTTAATATCTTGTGTTGGAGATTTAACTTTTTCATTGACGTTGTTAAGTAGCTTTTTCCCAGTCTCGTATTTTTGTTTTGTGTTTTTGTACGCAATAGAGGAAGTGTCTCCTCGGGATTCAAAGCGCGACATTGACGATCTAAAGCTTTTGACTAGACCTTCAAGCTCGGCCTCCATGTAGTCCCCCAGATCTTCTGGTGAAAGCTGACGGTCGTTTCTAAACGAAAGCTCTGACAAAATATCCGCTGCGGCGGTAAGTTCGTCTAGCGGGCTCAACTCCTTACCTTCCCTGGCTAGTCTTTCGTTTTGGTTTCTATGGCTCTGAAGCAGACCTTGAGCAGTTTCCTCGTCAATGACAAATTCTTCATCCACCACTTTCTGGGGCGGACCTTGAATGTCCGGATTATTTTCACGCCAAAAGCCAGGATAAGTCAAATTGTCGCCGCCGATTGCAAACGCCGCAGAAGGCATACGTGCTGAATTTTGTCGGCGGTAGTGTCGGGCAACCCACTCTGCGCCACCAAAGTAAACACCCCAGCCAAACGCCTGAGCACCTTCCCCGGCTCGTCCCCCAACGTAATTGACGGAAAGCGACGTGTGCTTGCCGCCCGTGCCGTGGAAAACAGTTTGCTTTAGAGAGTCCGGGTCAACCGCCTCGCCACGGCGGAACAGGAAGGTGTCTCGGTCAAACCCAATAGCGTCAATGAGGCCCGCGATGGCCGACGCCTCCTCGTTGGTGACACCAAGAGCACCAACGATGTCGTCCTCGAACGTCCAGTTCTTCTCGTTATGTTTGCCCGCCTCCTTAAGACGCCTGCGGTCAAGAACCTTTTTTGCCTGATCACTCAGGTTCTGATAGGTGACGTAGTTGTAGATCTGGCCGTACCGCAGACCCCAACCATTGGGCTGGTTGAAAGTTCCCACATCCCCATACGTGATTCCTTCCCCGTCGAAGATCTCGTCTTGCTGCTTGGCCCGCTCCGACAGCTTGGTGGAGTCAATGTCCATTGCCCGACCGTCAGCCCGTTGGGCACTGGTGGCAGTGCCCGTCACGTAATCAATGGTCTCGCGTGCCGTACCCTCAAGCCGCAGCAGTGACAGAAAGTCATCGCGGTCGATAGCGCCCTCGACGTAATCTTCAAAGATTGCCTTGGCCCGCTCCCCCGCCTCCGGGTCCATGCGGTGCAGATCCAGATTGTCCAGAGCTTCCGGGCTCATACCGGATTCATCAAGAGGCTCCTTGAGTGATGCGTCAATCAGTTCCTCTTCGGCTTCCTCCTCGATCTTAGCTCGCTGCTCCGGTGTAAGGTTACCCACAGTGCGACGAGCCGCCCTGTAGATAGCCTTCATGCTTTGGAACACAGGCTCAGCCACAGCGCCAGCGACCATGCCATCCAGCACGTTCTTAAGCCTACCCTCCATGATGGAGTCGTCGCCGTCGCCTTCGATGTAGTTGAACAGTTCGTTCTGTAGAGGCTCGTACTGATTGATAATGCTGACCAGACGCCCTTCATCGGCAGCGAACGCAGCGCCGTCAACAAGCGGAGCCTGAGCAAAGAACTCAAATCCAATCCGCTTCAGACCTTTGGCCTTCATACCTTTCTCGTACATGCGCTTACCTTTGAGCGCAAGGCTACCGCCTCGCATCAGCATGGTAGCGATGGCCCCACCTGCCAGCGCAGCCGCGCCTCCGGTCGCCACGCTGACGGCACCGAAGATGGCGGTGACAGCCATGTACGTCAGGGCGCTGCCTGCGAGGTACTGACTAAAGCCTCCAGCGATCTGCCCAACAGTGGTGTCGGGTGCGTCCACTAGGTTCCAATCAACCTTGTCGTCCTCAGCCCCGAACGTGTATTCCGCCAGCCCGACGAACGAGCGGATGGCTTCCTCAGCCCCGTTGACGACACCTAGGCCCACATCTCCAGCGGTATCTAGGAAGCCTTCACCGAAGAATCCATTGTCTTCAACTTGCCCGCCAACTTGTCCGTACAGTTGCTGGTAATAAGGATCAGTGTTGCGTGCAGTCATCGGTTACTCCGGTTAGTCTCGATGAGGAGAAAGTGATTGACAAGAGCGCCAAGCGCAGCCCGCTCAGCAAGAGGCATGTCTCGGTCTAGTTGCGACGGCTTCACGCCGCGACGAATTTCAAAGACCTTCTTAGCGTTACTAAGCGCGTTCGCTACAACAGGGTTGCGATCAGCCGCTTGCTGCAACTCTGAAGGGTTAATAGCTGAGAGACCTGTTTTTGTTGAAGTTGTTAGAAACGAACTTCGTGCAATAAGAGCTTTTTGTACATAGCCGTCTCTCAACTGCATGACAGTTGCACGCGACACATTTTCAGGTGATCCGAAAGTGACGGCGTTAGCAAGGTTGTCGTATTCTTTACCTTTGATCGTTTTGGGAACACGAAAGGACGTAATCGGCATTTTACTGATGTCGTAAGAGATAGCGTCAGGCCGACCTTCAAAGGCCCCAACTTTGAGATTTGGGAATCGTGAAGGGTTTTCTCGGATTACCTCAGCAAGTCCCTTATCCTTGAACAGCGTTTCAAGATGCCCCCTACCCGAATAAGCAAGTTGCCCTGCTAGAAACGGTTGCTTAGGGATTAGATTGACGAGAGTCCTTTCCAATTGCCCCTGCATCTCAGGGCTAAAGAATCCGTAAGTGTCGTCATAAACACTTTGCTCATTAACAATGTTGAGCAGGATCTCATCTTCAATGAAATTATAAAGTTGCTCGCGATGTTGTTGTACAAACTTTGAGCCGATCTTACGTTGATTGAGGTATGCGTCATCAAAACGATCTTTTGTTTTTGCACCTTTACCGTAGTCGCCTGCCTTTGGTTGGTAATCAGTTCCAAACAGAAGGCGGCTAATGTGAGCGGCTTGAAGGTAAACAGAGTCTAGAGCGCGTCCTCCGTACTGGACCTCTGTGATGCGTGTACCCGTGGGCTCACCCTCGGCGGTCTCACCTGTCGGCTCTAGAATTGGACCACTAATTTCATAATCTTCTAGATCTCTAACTGCGCGCAGAACCGACGAATTTTTTCTACGAGCAAGCTCGTTGCGTTCTATACCTGTAAAGACTAGACGCCCGCTAGGTACTTGCGCCCTTTCAGCAATTACCTCCTCAGTTTCTGTTCTAATTTCTTCTTGGTCAGTTGCAGCCAAAACGTCTAGTTGAACTGGGGCGTCTGCTTCGACAAGCTTCTGTAGACTTTGCGCGATTTGTTCTCGCATCTCAACAGTCGAAATCTCCCCCGCTTCATGCCGCTTTTCAATCGATCGAAGACTGCCCCCCATAAACTCCGCAAGAATTTTGTGGGCGTCTTGCGTGATTTCAACTTGCTCATCAGGGTCCTTGAGGATGAAAGGAGTAATCAGCGTACCCTTTTGTGCCATCGAGATAGCAGACAGGAGCGCGTTTCTGTTAGTAACTACAGTTCGCTCATCTCTACGCTTGTAAGCTTGGTCCGTAATTATCTTTATTGCCTCCGGGCGATCATCGGGCCGGAAGTTAGTATTAACAAACTTCTCTATCTCCTCAAATGATTCACCTCTCAAGCCCATTTCGTAGGCTTCGAGCGCGTTACCTTTCACCCTAGCCAAGTTGTTAGCTTGAGTCCGATCTTCGCTACCAGAATCGTCTCGCGCAAGGCGGCTATGGTGATTCCCAACCATCGTCTCAAAGCGGTAACCCAAAGCCGGGTCTTCCTGCATGATGTCTTCGATGTACTCACGCTGCCTGTCTCGTTGCTCAGGCGTTTGATCGTCTGGGCGCACGTGATACCAGTCAGTACCCATAGACGCCTCAAGAATAAGTTGGGCGGCTTTTTCATTTTGTTCGTTGTCGCCTTGACCCGCGTAAGCCTTTTCTCGCCGCGTTTCATCAATAAAGGCGTCCGACTTCTCTAGCACCTTTACCATAGCTGCGCTGCCCTCAGAGAAGATCTTGTTCCCAGAGCCTGACTTAGCCTCAAGGAACGTGTCTCGCAGTGCCGCTAGAGCTTCTTCCTGATCGTCGAAGTCTTTGACATCAATCTGGATCTGCCGACTCATCGCGCTATAGAGGTTAAGCAGCGCCTCTCTGCGCTCTTCCGGCGTCCCCGTCTCTAGCGTGCCGTCCCACCACTGAGTCAACTCCGTAGACAAGATACCAACAGACTCGTCGATATCTAGATCCTCGTTACCGTCAGCCGTTAGCTTTGATGTCACATCACTTAGAGCCAAGAAGGCGGCGGAAGATTTACCCTCGACAATCTTTGCCGACGCCCGCGTCTCTACCTCCGATGTTGCCGCAGCCCGCGCCTTGGCGACGGTCTCCGATAGAAGCTGCGTACCTAAAGTCTGGCCGTACTCAGAGAGGCCACCGAAGAAGTCATTCTGCTCGCTCTCTAGGATCTGTGCAAGCTTCTGGTCCGCAGCCATCGCCGCCCACTCACCACCCGTCATGATGGTACTGGCGTCAGGGAACGCAAGCTGCTGCTCAATAGATTCAATGACCTCAGGTAGGCGTGACATAATACCTGCCTGAGCCTCAGCAGCGCGTCCCCGCACAACAGCTTCTTCAAAGCTGCGAACAAAGAAGTCATTGTCAAGCTTGGACAGGTCCCCAACGGTAGACGCCTTTGCTAGGTCCGCACGTAGCTGCCGCGGCGTCTTACCGCTATCCACGTACTCAGCTACAACCTTATTGAAATCTTCGCCCGCAGCAACTCGGACTCCAATTTTAGTCGCAACCTCAGAGACTCTTTTGTTCTCTGCCTTTTGCTCGGTGCGGGCAAGATCTGCAATAGTCTGTAGAAACTTGTCTACTTCTGGTGCCGCCGACTCATAGCCTTCTGTCCTTTGGATAGCGTTGGACGTAGGCGTAAACGTCTCCAAGGGCCTGACGGTCGGCTGCACCATAAAGGGCCTTAGCCTTTGAGGATCTTGTCTTGCCATACTACGTTAGGGGCTTACCTGTGAATGCGTTAATTCGTTGACCGCCTTCACCGTACCCCACACCAGACATGTAGCCTGTCGCTGCGGAGGTGCCGACGTTGAGAAGAGTGCCCAGCATGTTGGGCATTGGAATCGGTGTAGGCTGCGCTGCATTAATACGACCTTGTGTCTGTGCGCGTTCAGCCAGTTTCTGGTTTTCGAGGTCTTGCTGCGTGAACTCACGCTGCTTGGCGATGGATGCGTACCGCAGCGTTTCCACCATACGCACCTCTTGGTTCAAATCCTGCATAGACCCGCCTTCCACGCCCGCCGCTGCTTGGCTCGCGCGGCTACCACCTTGGGCGTAGTACGCCTCAGCCGCCGCCTCGCGCATCTGCTGCCCAGTCGCGTAGTCTTCTTGGGACTCACGCTGCCCAAGCATACGCATAGAGTTAATCATTGCTTCTGAAGCAGCAGCAACGTTTCTTTTCGCAATCTCTTGGTTTGCGCGGTTCGTCTGCTTAATCGCGCTACGCTCAGACATGGCACCAAGAAGGGAATTTCCCCCCATAGCCATTGCCATTGCAGTGGGACTACACATTCGCGGACCTCCTGTGTGGATAATTGTTGCCGTAACGCAAGTAAAGAGAGAACTTCTCGTCGTTAATATATGAGTGGGCGGCGCGTCTAAACCCAGAGCGCAGCAACCAGCGGCAGTGTACAAGGTTTTTAGACATTACAAAGTTACCATACACGCCGTAAAGCTCGTCTAGAAGTGGGAAGATGTACCTGCGAGCATAGGCAGTCATTGCCCAACCGTACTTTTCAAACAGGTTGTCGTCCGCAAGCAGCCACACGTAGGCCAAACCAGACCGCACGTTACCGGACAGCCAGTTACCGTGACCCCATACGGCATGGATCACCTTGTCCTCCTCCGTACTGATGACAAACGAATACTCTGAAGTCTCGATAGACTTAGACAGAAGAAGCCCTGGATCTTCTGTGCCATTCCAGCACAGCCGTAGCTCCTCAAGGTCATGCTGACGCAGCGACGGTCCTAGCGCATACCCATCATCTGGGTGCGCGGGCTCCATTAGAAGACCCCGGAAACGCCTGACTGTCGGTTCTGCGTTGACACCCATTCAATGCCTGTGATGTTGGAGGGGAACGGACTGTCGTTCGTAATGGACATCCGCAGGTTGTGCGCGGCTCCATGCAGCGGAACCCGAACGGTGCCGGACTTGATGCTGTCAATGTCTTCGCTATCAAAGCCTTCGACAGGTCCGATTCCAATGGAACTGCTCTCGTCGTTGCTGAAGGTAGTAGTATAGCTGCTACCTGCTTTATGATCCAACACGACTTGAAAGTAGCGCGAGCGATCAAACGACACTCTAGCTTCTGAGTTTACTGTGCGTCTTCCGCGGGTAGGTGTGCCGTCCTGAGTGCGGGGCAGCACTCGGTTAGCTGACCACTTAAACGTGTAGGGAACACCGAACCAAACTTTTGTGTTAGTTGGTACGCCACGCACAATGATAGAGTTAGAGCCGCGGTCTAGAACAGTAAGTTCAGTGCCCGGTTCAATGGCACCATCCACGGCTGTGACTGCCGTGATAGTGGGGCTAGTGTCGGGGTCGTATACAGCCGCCGTGGAAAACGTGTACGTAGTTGTGTCTTGATTGCCGTAGGAGGGGTTGTCCGGAGTAAAGGTTACGGTAATTCCACCACCTGAACCACCGAAATACTTCTTACGGTCCAAATGCATTAAGAGATCTGAATCTTCGTCAGTCTGGCCGGGACCAAACTCAATCTTTTCGAGTGCCGTGCCGTTCTCGGCCCCGTTTTCGTAGAACATAACAAGGTACAGCGTCTCGTTGAGCATCACCATATCCTGTACTTCTCCGGTAAACGTCCACTTATTCCAAGCAGCAAAGCTGTACTCAGTATCGGACTGCTTTAGATACTTGAAGCAGTATAGCGTGTTAGGGTCAGCCGCCGAGTGGGCGAAAGCAATGCTATCGTTCGGGTTAGTGACGATGCGAACGCTCTCATTTTGTGGGATGAGTCGCGGAACGTTTTGCGTCAGATCAACAGGGGCAAAATCATTTAGGTCGCCAAAGGGTATAAGCTCCCTGATCCCTACATACGCCGCGTTGCGGTAGGGCATCATGATGGAGCGACCAAACGGCACGGGCGGTCCATCAGTCAAACCTTCAAACCTAGAGACAAGCGGAGCTTCAATGGTGCGCGGGCTTAGCACGCCGGATCGGCTACCTAGGGCAATCTGACTGTCTTGGGTAAACGCCAGTAGGCGCTCGTTCATGGGCACCACGTAGTTGATAACCCTTCCGCCGCCCTCCGTGGACGCCACATCAATACGCTCATCGTCAGGCACTGACAGTTGCGTAGTGCGCCAGAAGTTGTATAGCTCTCCCGTCTGCGACATGCAGACGTTAGCTTCACTGGTGAAGCCTAGACGGCCTTGCCAGTAAAAGATCTCTTGCAGCTTTTTCCCGACAAACGATGGCGCTTTGTTGTTTTTAGTTGAGCCAACAGTGCGCTCACCCCACTCGTCCGTAAAGCGAACGTCGAAGAAAATGCTGTCAGCGTTGCTAGTGTACGTCCCAAGGTTATCATCGACAGAGCGTCGAATCATGACAGGCATGGTAGACTTCGTGAGCTTTCCCTTACCCGCCTCCGGTAGCGCAGCCTCTAGCCACAGTCCGGGGCCAAAGTGCGAAACGTAGTCTGGGTTATTGAACTGGTCAAAGTCCCGCTCTGTCTCTTCGGCCCACTTGTCGGACGAGAACCGAACCCAGTAGCCTGCGTCACGCACACCTTCCAGGCCAGACACGTACACTAGAGCACCGTGGCGGAACTCTAGCGGCAGGTCCGTGATGTCTTCCACTTCCGAAGTCCAGCCCGTGGCGTAGGTGTTGCCCACGCTGTCGGTGACGCTGAACTCAAGAATGTCTTGTTCAGTTTCGATTAGGAATGACGAGCCACCCGTCCGAAGTGCGGGGGTGACAGTGTCGATTCCCGTTGTAGCGGTGCCGCGGGCTTCGATCTGCTCACGCAGGGTGTGGCAGACAAACTCTGTATTGATGGGGTAGCTGCGGTTAACTTGAACTTTTGGTTCGGTGTTAGTAAATTTACTCGTGTTAGCGCTTACCAGAGCAGCAGGCGGCACAATGCCGAAATAAAGGTCGGCGGTCGAGCTTCCTTGAATCAGCTTAGCCACCCGCGTTGCCGGATCAAAGGCAAACGCTCCTACGCCAAAATCCGCAACGTCGGCTTGGACGCCACTAGCAGGATCAGCAAAGAGCATTTGGCTCGAATCGACAAACGGCTCGGCTTCTTGAAACACTGAACTGCCGCTAGACATGTCAGTTTCAAGAATCCATCCATCAACAACGGGGTCATGATTAAACTGAACCCAAGTTCTAGGATAGTCGTTCTCCGCTGCTGGACCTAGAGCATAGGTAATCTTGTTCGTACCAGTGCTGTATTTAAACACCGACTCTTTCGGAGTGCCGCCGGGGTTGGCAACCTTGATCTTAATGGTAACCGAGGTTCCCCAGTTGAACTGCCGAATAAACACACCAGCAGTTCTTTTGGGTACGTCCCAAGATACTCGCGTCGGACCTACTTCCTCGGCCACGATGACGTTGCGATTGACAACGAAAGCAGTATCTACAACGACAGCCGCTCGCAAGTCGTCGCGTCCTGCGGCGTAAGTTCCAAGAGCGCCGAAGTATTCACCAGCACTACCTGCTACCGTTTGCAGAGCGTAGCCGCCCGCTGCGTTTTCGGTGTCACGGACAGGCACTTCGTCCCCGTCCGCATCAAAAATGCGGACTGTGCCCCCGCCGCACATGATAAGATATTGCTCATCGTCCCGATCCATAGTAAAGATGAATCGGTCAAGCTTGCCTGAACCCGTAATGGAGGCAACATGTTGCGACGGCATTCGCTTAGCCGCACCGTCCAGCGGACTAAGGTAAGCGTTCTCGCATTCGCGGGCTTGGTTAAGTAGGCGGGTCTCTTCAGGCTGCTGGCTAAGACCACCTAGAATATTTTTAGAAATCTGTGTGCTGGTCATGAAGAGTCCCTTGACTTAAACGGATCGTTGCCGAAGAACGCTGCACTACCCGTGTAGACAGAGCCTCCGCTAAGACCAGCGTGCATGTCAGGCGAGTCGAACATGCTGTACGCCCCTGCATCAAGATCGCCGTCAAGGATTAGGCGGCGAGCCTCACGCTCATCCATGATAAGTGATTGAAGAGAGTCGTCAGTTCCAACGTGGTACTGGTGGAACCGCCGCGCAGCCTTCTTGGTGATGTACGTCTTAACTTCTTCGAGAAGATCGTCCCACTCAATGAAGTAAATCGCCGTACCTTTAACGGCTTCACCGATAGCTTCCGTTTTGTTAAGTCGGTCGTAAATGAAACGACCGCGTGCAATGTAGTACGGCACTTCTCGCGGGTCGAAGCGCAGCATTGTAGTCGGAATGGCTACCTTGTTCGTGAGTTCCGCTGCCTCAAGAGACACTTCGTACTCTGTGTTCCAGTGCCAGCCTTCGTTAAGAACTTCTCGGTGGCACGTATCAAGCTGCTGTACAGCTAGGGTTGCTTCAGCGGTAGTACCTGCCGCAATCGTCGTAACAGGCATCATGTCCGATGATGCGAGAATGAGGTTAACTGCCTCAAGTTCAGTCAGTCGTGAAGCCATATCCTATAAATGTAGTGGCGGGCTGAAGCCGAAACTCCAGCCCGCCGAGTCAGCAGCGAAGCTCCTACCAAAGGCAGGAACTATATCAGGTGGTCAGCGTGATCGCGCACTCAGGGCGCAGAACACCGTGACCCTCGACAAAGTAAGAAAGGATCAGGTCGCCCAGGATCTCTTCCTTACGGGTGCGCGAGGTCGTCAGACCCTGACGGCGCACAGAGCCGATGCAAGACTTGTGGAACGCCAGCGCCTTCACCGCGGTGAAGTCACGACCCGCGGCACTGTCAGAGTAATTCTCACCAAACGTACCTGCTTCGCTACCGACAGCGGCTTGGGGTAGGTGGTTGGTGTAGAAGATCTTGAAGCCAGCGATGCGGTTGATCGCCGTCTTGTCGCTGACATCTCCGTTCGGGCCGTTCTTGTTGGTCTCGTACTTGATGAAGGGCGAGTCTTCGACCGTGAGCGCCGCGAAGTAATCTTGCGGCGTCATGGCAACATAGATTTCCTCCATCGGAACGTTACGCTCAGCCATGCGAGCAGCAGCAGCGCCGATAGTCTTGATAACCGACTCAGCAGCCGTCTTGTTGGCAAAGCCCCACGCAGTGCCGCCAGCGGTGGTGGCGCTAATGGTGCCACCCTTCTCCACGCTACCAGAACCCAAAGGCTCCAGCGACGTGTCGAGGGCCGGGTCCGTCTGAGACGCAATGTGAATCAGTTGCAGAAGCTGCTTGTCGCGCTTACGGGCAAGGGCGTTGCCTTGCTCTTCAGCGAGACGGGAAGCGGCTTCCCAATGATTAATCATGTCATCCCAATCATCAGTAGTTCTAGCTGAAACGAGCGGGCGGTCGATGAAGATCTCACGCTCGGCCATCTGAATCTGGTTCAGATAACCGTTCGCGGGGTCCAGCATGTTTTCGCCCCTGAGGTGGTATTTCGCCTCAGCGCGGCCCACAACTGGAAAGGTAAATGATTTCCCTGAGGAAATCGTTTGCACATCGACCATGCCTTCCATAACGTTTTTCGTTTGGAAGGTATCGAGGACCCGACCGCTATACATCTTAAGGAATAGCGCCTCCTTGGGTCCGGAAAGTTGATTCTGACCGACAGCCGTCGGATCAATTTGAGAAACCATAGTATTAAGGTATCAGTTGAAAGGAAAGAATTGTGAGCTTAGAGCCCAGAACCCTAGAGGCTGTCCGTTCAACGTCCTCACCTTGATCCACCGTAGCGGAGGTGCTGTTGGTCAGGGGCCTGTACGGGGTGCCGTACTCAAATATCAGTTAAGCTCGATCTGAAGGCCGAACAGGTTAACTTCGCCAGCGCCTTCGGTGTCAATGACAAGCTGGTAAGCGCCAGAGCCAGACTCCACGCCGTCAATGGTAAAGGTCACGTAGACATAGGTAACGCCATCAATGGTCATTTCATGGTCAGTAACCACTTCGGTGCCTAGCGTGCCCGGGTCAACCGCAGCGACAGACGACGAGTTGTCGCGGAAGCACTTCACGAACTGCCCAGTGGTGAACACACCAGCGGCAGACGCAGCAGGGCGAACGCCCACATGGAAGGTGGAAGCATCGCTGCTCGCCTTTTCGTAGGCAAAACGAATCGTGCCAGTGCCTGCCGTGGTAGTCACATCATCGGCATACGTAACCTCGGCAACTTCCATGACCCGGATTTTGTTATCCAGCAAGAACGCCGACGTAATGGCGTTATCATCAAGATTAGTCATAGTAAAATACCTGAGCCTCTCTCAGGTAGAAGGGGGTAGAGGCTGCTGGCGGAACCGACGAGCGGCACCACTAGCAGCAGGTACACTTGCGCCGCCAAGAATCCCGGCGAGCAAGAGGTCTAGTAGGGGATTGCCAGTAATCGGAGACGACTTGCTGGCTTGGAGGATGGCGGTCGTGCGCTCGCGGATTGAGTCTACGATGGCTTCAGCCGACATCCCGGTCTGATCGACAAGATCCTCAATCTTCTGCTTGGCGTCAGCCTGCACAGTTTCAAGGTCTTCGATCTTTTGGTCTTGTGAGCGTTGGTTGTCAGCAAGGATCTGCTTAATTTCGTCCTGACGCTCGTCTTCAATTTGCTGGAAGCGGACCAAAGCTTCGCGCTGTACTGCCCCGAAAGCCTCAAGGTCTCCAGGCATGACGCAGCTTACAATAAGCGTAGCCACGCACAACGCTACAACAACAAGTCTAACCATACTACGATCCCGGTTGAATGTAACCCATTTGAATTGAACGATCCAACTTTGCCATAACCTTATTGCGGTACGCCGGGTCGTTCATGCGGCTCGTATCACGCAAAGCCTCTTGGAAAGACTCTTCATCCTCGAAGTAGTCCGTCATGACGCCACCACTGTCCGCAGAAACAATACCTGTCTCTGCCCCAGACTGAGCAATAAGCGACTGCATCGCCATCGCAGCAATCTCAACGTCGGTGGACTGTAGCTGATTGTTAATCGCCACCTTCTGCGCCTCCGTAAGGTTCTGCGCTGCCCAAGCAAGAGCCTTTTCAGCAACTTGAGGTCCGCCGACTTGGTTAATAACCTTCTGCGTGCGGAGTTCAGCCATTGCCATCTCCGCAGCAAGCAGTCGATCCGCCACTACTCGGCTGTGCCCGTTACTTTCAAACTCTTTATAGAGTTCTTCGGTAAACTTACCGTCGTTTGCAATAACAGAATCCATGATACGGCCGTAGTCGTTTTCAAAGAACTGCTCAACAGTTTTGTTAGGCTTATTTTCTACTTTAAGGGTAGTAACATCTTCGACCGGGGCGTCCGCCACAGGCGCAGGGGCGACAGGCTGTTCCTGTACCACCTCCGCGCCTTCAGTAGCCTGCTCCGTAGATTCAATCGTGACTTTGCTGCTGGATTCACTCATAATTAAGAGGCGGTAATTCTGCTGACAGTTGCGGTAACTTCTTCAACTTGGAGTCCCTTATCAACAAAGGTGCTCCAGTAAAGGTCGCCTAGCTCATAGCCAAGCTGGTCAATGGCGGTGGCGCTGAGGTGAACGTTGTCACTGCCGATGCGGACAGTGTTAACGCTACCCTTGTAGAACAGACGCTTCACCACAGAATACGGGTCACCTGCGATGGCGTCAGCGAGACTCTTACGGCCAATCCGTCCGTAGTCTTTAGAGTCCGTGGGTGGGTTATTGGTATCAGTCTGAAGAATGTCTAGATAGATGGTCGGCACGTTGGTGATGCCAAGCGCCGTCTTGATGGCACCCGTAATCTTAACAAGCTCCGGGCCAACGTTACTGGCAGGGCTAGTTCCATTCGGGTTGTTGAGGAACTGAGCCTGCGTAGTGTTGTACAGCCTGCTGCAATCCTTTGAGCCCAGTGCCACAATCATGCCAGCAATGTAAGGTTTCTTGCCAGCACCTTGAAGCGCATCCATCGCAGGCTTCAGGTACATATCGTTCCACTGTTGGTAAGCAGACACCTGATCCGCATTGTTCGGTTGACCGGGAGCAGAAGTATCTTCAGCCGGGGCCGCGTAATCCGGCGAGAACGAGGTCCGGCGCACACTGCCGACCGTCAGTTCGTGGGCCGCAGCACCAGACACTGCGAAGTGAACGTAGTGGGGTTGAGTAAAGTTATTGTTTGCAGTTCCATTGCGGAAAACTCCCCCAACCGGACCACCTTGAATGGACGGGTTGTAAAGCATCCACTGCCCAAACGTCCAAAGGAAGCTATTGTCGCGTAGTTCCGTGTCAAAGCTAGGCGCGTTTTGATCCAGCGGGTAGAACCTGTTAGCTGCGAAACCCATGTACGGGTGCATGTCAGCAAAACTTGCTGCACCCCACCCCGCATCTGCCGGGTCAGGACCCGTGGCCGTGTGTGCGGTGCGAGCATCACAGAGACCCGCCACAAACTTGTCGGAGTCTGCACCTGCTGCACCGTTACTGTAATACCTACCAGACCCCCGAGCGCCATACACTGAAGCCAGCCGCTCATCGCTCATCCACTTGGTAGTCTTAGTCCAATACTCCTCCCAGTCGCTGGCGGTGCCGGGCTGCTTTCCCGTATGAGCGGCGATGCAGCGGTAGTAGTTGCGGTCAAGATCAGCCGTAACCCACACAGTGTCGTCTACGCTGTAGCTAGTGCCGCCTTGCCACTGCACTGTCTTGGCTTTAGAGAGACCCTGATCCCAATACTTGAATAGGAATGTTGTAGCACCACCAGCGGTCTTTGTATCTAGGTAGCCCGGACCAGAAAACGATTTGGGGTACGGGTGAACCTTGGACGTAAACGCAAGGTTTCCGTCGTGCGTCTTCTCGCCTTTATCTACGTGCCCACCGACAGAGCCAGAACAGGTCGAGTCACCGAAAACAAGGAACACCGGAACAGCGTTGGCTCCAAGGTTAATGGTGCCGTCCGCGGTGGATGTAAGGGAAACAGGGTTAGGCATTAGGCTTGGGGTTGCTGGTTAGACGCGACAGCGTTGACAACATTAGGAGCGGCCCTCTCGGCAAGGGCCATCATTTGCGCCTGCTGCTGCTCTTGTTGCAGTTGTTCAGGCGACTTAAGAAGAGCGTCAGCATCAAGGCCAACAGAAGTAAAGATCTGGACTAGCGTTGCTCGCGGGTCCATAGCAGACACTGCCGACTCCGGGCCAAGCACTTGCTGTGCAATGCCTCCTGCCTGCATAAGTTTAGCTGCCATCTGTCCGCGCGTAATTGCATCAAGTCCAGTAGAGACGATAGGAGTAATCTCCTTCGGTAGCTTCGGTACATTTTGGCGGGCCAGCACATCAGCTAGAATGTTATCAACGATAGGTTTCTGCACGTTCTCCGCAAGACTAGAGAACACACCACCAAGACCGTCTTCAAGTTCTTGAATTACAGACCGCACCTCTTCCGCCGTCACTCGCTCAGCCTGACGCTGGAACGTAATGAGGAACGCAAGCTGAAGTCGCTGCTCAATAGCTACGGCTCGCCTTTCAGCGACCGCGAAGTCTGCTCCCTTGTCAAGTCGGAACGCACCCACATCCTCAGGGTTGCCCTGCTTGACCGCTCCGTTAGGTGAGGTCGCCACCGTGCGGGGGTGGATCGCAGCGCCGGGCCGGACAAGGATAAGAGTCTTAGCTGCAACAAGACTCGCCTCAGTCATGCTGCGCGACAGCATTTCTAGGGCCAGTAGATCCCCGTCAAGCTCCTCAACGTAAGAGGAAGCATAGTTCTCACCGCTCACAGCAGTGAACCGGAGAACAATAATAGGAAGCTTCTCCTTAGTGTACATGCGGGGCTGGTTAATAACCTGCCCATCAATTTCCTGATAGAACTTATAGCGACCATCAGGCATCAGCATGGCCCCGGTGTACATGGACACTGAGTCCTCGTCCGAAGTGCCGTACACATCGTCAATGTCAGGGGGACCGTCAGGCAGATCGAACCCCTGCGGCACAAGCTGCGATGCGCGGGTCCGGTCAATCTTCTGGTGGATGATAACTTTAACGACGTTACCTTCCGGGTCCCGCTTGACTACAAACTTACGCAGATCAATAAACTGGATACCCGCACCAGTCTTCAGTACGCAACCGTTACCTGTTACGATAAGATGGCGCATGGCCTCAGCCATGACAGGTCTCCAGCCACCAGTCTCGAACTCGATCCTAGCTGTCTCTTCAATGAGACCTAGGTTCTTATCAATCTGCGCCTGCGTTTCTTGGATACTCTTGACTGAGTTCTCCGGGTTCTTGTTAGCGATCTCCCTCTTGAGGTAGGGGTCAATCGCCAGCCGGAAGAACGGCAGTTGCGTGGGGAACAGGGTCAAACCAATCTTAGCTGATAGGTTGTTGACCCCGCGAGCCCCCACGCTTTGGTAGTTCTGCGGTAGACGGTCACGACCTAGCCCCTCACGCGGAAGAACAGAAGGAATCGTCAGGGTGGCAGAGCGATAAGCTCGCTCCAGAAACTCTGAACGAAATCGTTCTAGGTGCCTATACGTTTCGGCTAGGGATTGCATATTAAGTATTCAGTCCAGGGATTTGGAGCCGGAACCTATTAAGGATGCCGCCACGCTGCGTGTCTACCTGCTCTGCCTTAGCTTCTCCGCGCCTAGCTCTCTTCGCCGTAGGCTGCGGAGCCTGCATCGCGGCTGGAGCGGGCGGCGGCGTCGGCGGCGCTTCGATCTTCGGGGCCAAACACATCGACTGGATTCTCCGGTACAGGAAAAGACTGAGGTTCACCGGACAGTTCCGCAATGTGGCGGATCACTTGCTCCCGTCCCTCTCGGATAGCCATGTTCCACAGGAATTCAAACTGGCTACCGCTTGGGTAAAGGTCACCCGGTGCGGTGTACGGGTACTGCTGTCGCAGCACCTTGACTAGTTGTCGTAGACTGGAATCCCCCACTATACTTCTACCTCCATAAGCCAAGGGCGCGGGACGCCGGGGTCGTCGTGCATAAGGTGGGCCACAGTTGCATTTAATTTAGCCTCATGTTCTTCGTGCCCGCAATGCGCGAACAGCCGTTCGACTTCGTACCACACATCCTCAACTTCATGCGGCTGTACCTCCTCAATGACTTTAACAATATCGTTAAGGAACTTAGCTGATCGCTTCGGACCATACCCAGTACAGCCAAAGTACCCATCAACTCTATCCCCAGAAATAGTCTGAAGCATGTGGTTAAACCTAGCCGCGGCGGGCTGCGTCACAACTGACGGCTCCGGTGCCATGTCGCTTTGCAGGCGGATGAAGCTGCCGGGGACAGAGTAGAAGTCTTTGTCTTGGCTGACGACTGTGCAGTCCCGGCGGGTAGTCATGTTAATTGCAATCAGGTCATCCGCCTCTAGCGTCTCCTCCATCATTGCGCCCTGCTCCTCCAGCAACCAGTCCTTTGTACGTGCATAGCACAAAGGCTTACGGTCTGTACGATTAGACTTGTATGAAGGCAGGACATGGTGCCGCCAGTTTGACCAGCCGCTTAGGTAAACCTCGTAGCTTGTATGCTTAATGGTGTCAAGCATATCTTCAAGCACGCGGGTGTACTTGTCCTTTGCATCATCAAAGGAACTGAACAGTACGTGGTGATCAGGTCCAAACTGTTCTTCAATTTCTACTGCTTTACAGGCGCGGTACAGTAGACCGTCGCCATCAATGAGGAGAGTCGTCATAGTTTCTTAAGATCGTGGAGCATTCGAGTCAATGATTCCTTTGCGTGCGGGCGGGGTTCAAAGCGTGCGTTGATTAGCAGCGCAGCCTGTGCTTGTTTCTCACGAAGGTGCGGCAGTAGCTGCTTGCACACGTTAATTGCAGAGTCGCCGTAGACATACCACTCAAACATTTGGCGGCGTTCTCCATCTCCCACGCCCCGGTCGCGCACAGTTCCTCCGAACTGGTCGCGCAGCCTATTCAGTGAGGGGAGGTGTGTGTTACTTGCATAGACTCGCGGACTATTACGGTGCATGGTGAAGCAACCTTCACCGTCAAGGAACCCAGCGTAGTAACGTGCGGTACTCTTATTCATCAGTGCGTCTCTAGCCAAGAGTTACCTGTCTTCACCTCGCAGCGTAGGGGCACGCGCAAGTTAAGCGCATCCCCGACACGCTTAAAGGATTCCTCAAAGGCTTGGGTAAAGATAGACACATGCTCAGACTTGATGCTCCCTTGCACCTCGTCGTGTACATGCAGACATGGAATGTAATCCTGTCCCCACTTTAGTCCTCGTTTCTCAAGCTCCTGCCTCAGGAATATAAACTGCCAGCGCATGACTACTGCGCCAGCAGACTGAAGCAAGCTGTTCAGTGCGCTGTGCTTTGCGCGGGTGGCTACCCGCCTACCGTCCAGTGACTTGACTGCACCCTGCCGCCCGCGGAAGTGCTCGATCTCCCGCAGCAGTGGCTTCATGCCTTCGATCTTAGCTGCGAAGCTGGCACGAATCAGGCGACCACGGCGATAGTCACCCCCACCTAGACGGCCAAGGTGATCGTCACCAGCCCCATACAGCCACGCGTATTCAATTGTTTTGGTTTCCGGCCTGCTTACTTCAATGCCTACGGAATGCAGGATCTCCATAAACATAGAGTGGATGTCACCTGAATCGACGATCGCAGCGTAGCGACCACCGTCCCATCGCCCAAGGTAGTGGGCCAGCATCCGCTGCTCCAGACCAGACGCATCGCCGCCGATCAGCAGCATACCCGGCTCAGGCTTAAAGAGGCTGCGGATCTCCTTACCCCACGGCTTGCGTACACTGGTCGGGTTGCCAAGGTTGGGGCGCGAATGGCTACAGCGGTGGGTAATAGTACCGATGTGCATGGTCCGCGCATGGATGCGGCCATCCTTAACTAGGTTAAGATAGCTACCCCTTCCCTCTTCAAGGATACCGATGCGTGCATTAACAATGTACAACTCTGCTGCCCACTTGGCTTCTTCGTACATGTCTGCTAGTTGCAGCATGATCTCTTCCACCATCGCAGGCCGCTGCTTCCCATCATCAGTAAACTGTGAAGGGACCCAGCCATACTTAGATTGTAGACGCCGCGCAAGCTCCAGCCTTGAGCCGGGGTTGAACGGCTCCTCCCGGTAGTCTACCAGTTGGCCTTCTGAATTACGGCGCTGCGCTCGTTTACCTGTACGCTTGTTGATCGCGTACAGAATCTTCTTAGGCGGGAACGCCTTGGCAAGCTTAGCCTCTAGCTTTAACTTGCGTGGGTACAGTTGGGCCAGCAGGTCCTCGGCCCCGTCTACGTCGAAGCATACCCCCTGCTTACCTAGCGCCTCCATCTCAATCGAGAACGCCTGTTCGAGTTGAAGAGTAGTGAAGCCGTCCGCTTGAAATCGAGGCAGTCTAGGCTCCAAGTGTTTATACAAGGCAAGCGTGACTACCACATCTTGCTTACCATACACCAGCATCTCTTCATCTAGCTTGAGGAAGTCACCAGTGTAGTCACCCTTAGCTACTTCAAGTCTGTGTCCCCAGGCTCCGAGGCTGTGGCTTCCGGTGTGCCTTGCACACTCATGTCCTTTAGGCCAGCGAGAATAGTCTTTCTCGCGGAGGTCACTGTAGACAAGTCTTGAAGCGACGAGAGTATCAACCAACTCCGCGCTGTGTTTGAATCCACAGATCCATTCGAGGCGCGGCAAGTCAAAGCCTTGAATGTTGTGGCCGACAAGTTTCTTAGCTGACGCGAGACGTTGCAGCCCGTCTTCAATCGTACCAGTTCGTTCCAACTCAGGGTTGTCGTGGTACGCGCAGACTTTCTCTTCTTCATGTAGATCAATAAGAGTAATAAGCCAGAGGTGATCCGCCTCAGGTAGAGGAGTCGTCTCGATGTCGAAGATGATAGTCGAGTTTAGTTCGGATGTCATCGGCTGCTTCGCTTGGCGTCCCTTCATTTTCGATAGTGTAGTCTACGTACTTAAGTAGTTCAGTTGTGTTGCGTTCGCTGGCATGGTCGTTAACTGGACCAGAACCAGTGCGGCTCACGCCGAAGATAACACCACCGAAATTCCTGCGGACAAACGCAAGCTCATTCTCATATCGGATATCAGTGAAGACAGCATTCATCGGAACGCCAGCATTGTTTAGCTTGTTAATCCAATAGTCCTTATCTACCTCCCGCATGAACTGCCCGAGGTTCTGCAACTTCTCCCTAGTGTGGAATGAGTTGTCTCGCTTGTTGCGCTCCAGAACCCACAGGCTTTTCTGGTAGTGGGGGTCAAGCTCAAGCAACAGTTCCTTTACTGCGTCACCAAAAGCAAACCGTTGGTAGCCATACTTGTCGCATAGCTCTGCGGCAAGAGTATCCTTACCCGTATTCGGGTAGCCGACTAAGCCAACTACTGTCATTGCATGTCTGCCTCAGTGAAGTCATGCACTGACTGTAGTCTACCCGTCTCCATGTCAAACGACAGGTGACCCGCGGGTCCGGTTCGTCCAGAGTAGCGGTTCTTAAGTACACGCAGTGTGGAAATGTGGCGCTCCGTCTCGTCCGTCGCTTGCTGGTCACGCTCCAATCCAATCACCATGTCGCTAAGCTGGGCCAGCGCAGCCGAGCCACGCAGTTGAGACAGTGACACCATCGCCCCGTCTTCGTGCCCCTTACCTTGCGGTCGCTTCAGGTGGCTAACGAGGAACAGAGCAATGCCAGTCTCTTCCACAATCTTACGCAGCCGAGTCATGAGCGAGTCGATAGCCTTACGCTCATCGTCCACATCCATTGCGGATATAACAATACTAACGTGGTCCAGTACAATCACCTTAGTATCCAGACCCTTGGCAATGTAACGCAACAGCGCACACAGTTCGTCCGGGTCAGACCACGCGAACCCATCGAACACATAAAGCTTGTCGCCCCACTCCTTATGTGCAGCCTCGACAGCCTGTCTACTTTCATCGGAGTGGTCAGTGATGAGGGGCCTGCCAGCGTGGACAGTATAGATGCCGCGCACCGTCCGGTACGGATCCGCTTCGAGGGCTATGACTGCTACACTTTCCTCTTGCTTTAGACAGTGCGCGGCAATTTCATTACACAGTGTACTCTTACCTACGCCGGAACCAGCACACAACATTACTAGTTCACGGAACCGGATGCCTCCGGTCAGTTCGTTCAGATCATCGTAAGGGTACGGGCCAAGCTCAGCCACGTGGCGCTCAGTTGCCCGGCGCAGTAGCTCGTCACCATGCAGCAGGCTATCAGGTGTCCAGCGTGGGGCATCCCAAATAGCTCGATAAAGCTCGTCCCCTCGGTGGGCCTTGAGCATCTCGCATGGATCCTTGAGGGGCAGGCGAGCCACGCGCAGTCGGCCCGGCTCGATCAGGTCACGGCAGTCAGCCACTGCCTGCCGCCCCGCCTCGTCCTCGTCGAAGCAGAATACTACCTGCTCAAAGTTCTGAATCCATTTCAGATCTTTCTTAATGTACTTGCGTGCTTGCTGTGCGCCGTGCGGGACAGACACAACAGGGTACTTGTTACCAAAGACCTGACTAACGGCAAGCGTGTCAAGCTCACCCTCAGTGATAATTAGAATACGGTTCGCAGAACGAACGCGAGACTTACCCCAAAGACCGATAGCAGAACTATCACCGAGGGTACGAAAATCTTTTTTGCCTGTCTCAGGGTCTGCGAAGCGTAGCTTCTGAGCAACGACAGTACCTGTCGCATCCTCGAACGATGCAACCTGCACCTCCTTACCCTTCCAAACAGCGAAGCCGTAGCCATAACGTTCACAAGTTTTCTTTTCAATTCGTCTACTCCCAATCGGTCTGATGTCTACGCCAGAAATAAGCTTGCTCGTAGCGATAGGCATGAAGTCGTTCTCCGTTTGCTTAGTGTAACCAGTGCCTCCGGCGTGAGCCCCACACGAAAAGCAGTGACCCCCACCGCTGTCGTCAGTAGCCCAGCCTCGTCGCGCCCCGCAGTGGGGGCATGTCTCACGTTTGTTTTTTAAAGCCATAGTGTGCAATAGCTAGTGCGTCAGCCATGCCGTCGTGCGGCTTCTTGCTTCGCGGAGTTGCAAGCAAGTTAACAGTAGGGTACTGATGCCGTAGGAAAGCAATCGTACCTAACTTGTCGTGCTCGTAGTTAGCACCAAGCACGATCTTCTTCCAAGTCCGGGGAACTACGAGGATGTAGTCAGCAGACATAGCCCCAAGTATCCCAAGCAGTCCACCGTAGTTAGCCCCGAACTTAAACGTGGAGCTAACGCCTTGCCCAGTGAAGGCGTGAACCTTTTCAATTACAACTGTCGTCTTCTTGGCAGGTTCCCAATGGCTGAGGAGGCGGTACACTTTGTTCCAATCAATAGGCGTACCGTAGTGCGCCGCCTCCTCGGCGTCATGTCTTGGCATCGGCCACACATCAATAGATCCCGGCGTGATTCGTGCTAACCCACCACGCTGGCCGGGGTCGATGCCAATGTAATTCAATCCCCGAAGTCGGACAGCGCCGCCTCGTCTGCGTCCATGACGTAACCATCAGCGGTCACGCCAGAGAAGTCCTCAATCGGAGACGACTCACGCCAGACAGGATTGTGGATCTGCACAGCACGCAGCGCCCACGTGATTCCAAAGATGCCAGACATGTAGTAAGCCTTAGCATCAAAGCTCACAACCATTTCAGTCCCCCGACCTAGGCGAGTAGTCTTATCGACAGGCAGGCGGTTACCCTGCGTGTCAACTACAGGCACATCAACAGGGAACAGACGCCCGTCCTTCTGCTTGCGGTGTGCTTTAGTATTGAACTTGAAGAGGAGGTTACCAGTTTCATTACCGTCGCGGTCCTCTTCGTTCTTCATTGGAATCAGAGGCTCACGGCGTTGCAGTTTCTTTTTACCGGAGGCGTCGAGGTACTCTTGGTAAAGCTCCTCAGCCATAGCTTCCATAGTAATACGGAAGTCAGTAACTTCGTCAGGGTCTGCTGATAGCGACACACTGTATCCACCCTCCTTGTCGTCTGAGTTATAGAACTTAGGTTCACCCAGCGTCAGGTAGAACGCGCGAAGTTTAGGAGTGAAGAGTTTCTGTCGTTGAACGTAGATGCGGCCAGCCATGCTATGCGAAGAAGTAAGTTGATGCGGTGAGTTGGTTGATGTCAAGACTACCCGGCAGCGGTGCATCAGGTAGCTGTGTACTAGGAGCTAGTGTAGTTTGCACTTCGTGCTTAAGCTTTGCAAGCAAGTCGTCACTAAAAATTTCACGATAGACATTTCGTAGACAACGATTCATTTGCGGAATGTAGTGAGCGTGACACCCGAAGCTATCATGAATCATCATGAAGTCCGTAACGCCTAGCTCAGCCATCTTGTTTACAGTAAGAGTAGCGGCGGCGGCATCAAGTGAGTGGATGTAGTTAGGACAGAAACCGTTGGCTGACTTACGGCGATCAACCTGATCGCTCCAGTCCCGCAGGTACACCTTTACTTTACGTTGCGCCTGCACCTCAACCGTGCGAGCCGTTGACTTACAGTAGTTCTGTTTGATGCGGAGGCCAGTCGGTGCCGTCCAAGTTAGATGAACGTTCTGCTTGCTGGCTTCGTCCGCTAGTTCTCTCATCCACGCCATCGCTTGGCTTGCCGCAGAAACCGTTAACGAAAGTGCCTCCGAAATTTTTTGGGCCAAAAAATACGTGGCCTTGTAGGTGGAGCGTGGCGGGAAGGGTGCCGGGTCGAGCCGCTGGTTGCGGACAATATCGTAGTACCATTCACTGACGTAGTGCTGCCTGCTGTACATCGTTGACGAGTACACATCAGTCATGACTACTTTCTTTGTAGCTTTGCGCGGTAGGCTACCGTTGCATAGGTTGAGCCAAGCGACAGCTAGATCCTTATCCTTACTGTTGCTGCCTGCTACCTGCCGCAGTAGCTCGGTCGTCCGGTCAGCCACGTCTTGGTAGATATCACTCGGCTGATCCTGCGCTACAATATTAGTAGCCTTACCGCCCACCGGGTCACGCAGTAGTAGGCTGTAGATCTGAAGCCCGTTGTTACTACCATCAACAGAGATAGGCAGGCGGCTCAGGTGCCCCGGCTGCGGGTTGGCAAGGAAGGGCGCTGCTTCAAGACACCACGATAGGAACAGCCACGGCTTGTCGGCTGAAGTCCACCACCTATTCTCAATAGGATCGTTGTATACCTCTTGGATCTTACTCTTGTTCTGGATGCACCACCGCACCCGCTCGCGCAGGCTAACCTTATCGTAGCCGTAGCAGTTGGCACCATGAGCTAAGTACCAGTCCGCTGCTTCTTTTGTTTCAAGGGGGAGTGACTTCGAGAAGCAACACAGTGCTCGCTGAATGTCATCGCCTTGATAGTTGAGCGCCGAGGTAGTCGGATAGATGCGGCCACGAAAGTCAATGCCATGAACAAGGCAATGATAATCTCTTTTGGAATAGAAGTCCGCAAGGAACAGCAGCCTGCCGTACTGCGCCCGGCGCATATCCCAATCTTGGATATCCCGGTGGTACTGGCGCATGGCGTTGGCGTAGTGTCGCCAGTCTGCGCCGCCTGCCTCACGCACATCGTCGCCGGGATAGGTTGGCTTGCTCGGCGGCTCGCTCGTCGGTAGCTCAAGGCTATCGTCGAGCCAGCCCGCAGTCACGGCTTCGCGCAGCACCTCCAGCACATCGGTATTCACTACCCACTTCGTTCGTTGAAGTGTGTTAATAGCAGAGAACACAGGAGCGCAGTCGCTATCCTTCATTGCTTCTAGTTGCGATGAAGCATAGGTGCTCATGATCGGACGGCGGTACGCTGCGTTATCGTAGAATCCACCATCGTACATACCAGTCCAGTCATTTAACTCAGAGACAGGTAGATGTAGTGGAGTAACCTCAGTGTATAGTTCTTCGATACGCTCGATCTGTTTGGAGAACTCCAGCGTAAACCGTAGGTACGATTTGTTTTTGTTTCGCCCGCGCTGTTGGAAGTCAGTGATCTGGTTTACTTCAAACACATCCGGGCAAGAGGATAGCAGTAGCTCAAGGAGCACAGTGCCTGCAACGTCTGCCTCCTCCTTAGTAATAACATCTTGATACGGCTCGTCTGCTGTTAGCCTGATGTTACTTAGAAGCTTTTCGAAATCAGCACGGCTCTTACGTTTCACATCATTCAAGTATCCCTTGACTGATGCGAACATCTTAGGATTAGCTACGGCGTGAGCAGTGAGCCGCAAGTGGCTATGAATATTCTGCCCGATCTTCCTGCGTAGCTCAGTAACACGGTGCGTCCGCTCACTAGCGATAGCGTTGACCGCTGTCTCGATGCTAATGGCGGACGCACTGTGCGGCGATAGTTTAGACAGAACTTCTTGAGCCCGCTGCCTAGGGCTAACACCCGTCTTGCGGCGAAGTGTCTTAGCTTTGAGGTAGGCTTGAATAGAAATGATATGGCGTCGGCTAATCTCTTTGATGATAGCTGCGCCGGGACCAGTGGACGAGAACTGCCCACTGGTCTTCATCTTCTCTAACCTACCACGCCCATCGACACAGCGCATGTCGTAGGCCAGTTGATAGATGTCACGGTCTACCTCAGAGTAAGTCAAATAACCTCCTTCACCTTCTCAAAATCCTCATCCATAACGTGGGCATACTGCATCGTAGTCTGAATGTTTGTGTGACCTAGCACACGCTGCACTACGTGGATGGGTACACCGTTACGCAGTAGCTTAGTTGCATAGCTGTGTCGTAGCTGGTACGGGGTCAGGTCCGATCCAATCTCTTGACGGACGGCGGTGTTCCACACTGTACGCAGGTTACTAACTTCTCTAGGTAGGAACAGGTGATCGTCTTTAGTTAGATGATTGAAGTCGATGTGATGGATAAGAGCAGTAGACAGATGCAGGTTCAGCGGGCACTTACGTTTAATCTCATAGCCACCCTTCTTGGCGGATACCGTCAACGTACCGCGCAAGGTGTCGAGGTCGCGCCGTCGTAGCTGCAACAGTTCGGAGCCGAAGCCGCGGAGACCTAAGCCACTAACAAGATCAAACATAAGTAGCAGAGTTGCGTCATGCCGCTCATAGATAGAACGAATCTGTTTGATCTGATCTTCGGGAATGATGTCCCGGCGCAGCACTTGAACCCGCGGCGGGTCCACGAATAGTTGCGAGTCTAGCTCGCCGTAGCGTTGGCCTGTTCTTACCATAGATTTAAATACATTAGCGACACGGCGTGCCGTTGTTGGGTTTTGCCAGAGGCGTTGGATAAGCAGAACACAGTCGTCGATAGCACGCTGGTCTACTACACTTGGATTAAACTTACCGAGGATCTTAGTCATCTGCGAGTGCATCGAGCACTGATGATCTGATCTCCTCCACTTTGTTTCGACTGCTAGTTGCAGTGCTTTCTCAAGGGGTTTCATTTTGGATAGTTACATTTTCTAGTATCCATCGGCACCATAGGAAGATCTTCCGTGCCTCTTCTTCAGAGTCAAAGTAACCAAGGGATACAGTCTCACCGCTGCGGGTAATGGTGGAGTGCCACATACCCGCAGCTTTGTCATAGTAGTAGTTACTCTTAAGACTTGAACGCGCCATACAAAGTCTTAAAGAACCACAGCAGCACAGCTAGATATAAGACAGAGAACACAATCTCAAACATCGTGCTTGTACCTCCGCTCATCTTCTTCTACTTCCCACCGTTCCCATTCAGTACAAGCGTAGGTATCGCAAGCAACACGTAGCTCCTCCGCGGTTACCGGGAACGGTAGATCATGGTCATCCCGCCAGCCTTTAACGTGGCGGGTAGCGCACTCGAACAGATCATCATCTGATTTATGTTCGGGGTGGTCAGCGCGTAGCATCGGCAGGTTAACAGATGCGTGCCTCAGTAGTGCCATCAAACGTGCCACTACTACCTCGTTGTATTGCTTAACCACGGCGGCGGAAGACCGGGCGCAGCGGGTGGCAGGGCTGGACTAGATCACAGTCTACCGCGTTAGCGATATGCTTCATGATCTTATTGGCGGTCCAGCTATCATGCGCCGCCCAGATGTGTGAGGTTTTCAGTAGCTGTTTAACTGTGTGCTCCTCGCTGATGGTTAGTTCAGGAGTATCAATGTGCATGGTCAGGGGTTGGGTAGTCATAGTTATTTCTCCTCGTTCCAGAAGTCGTTGATGATTTCGTCAGGTGCATTGAGTAGCACCATTTCATTTAGAGTGTGAGCAACACGGAGCAGGTCGCGCCGCGTGCATCGGTTCATAACAAAGTTTCTATAGGTGATAAGCAGTCTACGTTTATCTTTGTTGCTTAGCTTGCGGATGTCGGGGACGACCGCATCTACGAAGCCTAGCATATCGAATGGCTTGGCTTCAAGACCAAAGTCAAAACGCGGACGCGGCTCGGCTTCATCGTGCATCGTAATACTTGCGGTGTTCAAAGACTCGACAGTACAAACACAGTTGAACTATCTCACCGTCTAGCTCTACCTCCTCGACAAAGCTGGGGAGGCGCTCCATTACGATAGCGTACTGCTTCTCGCACTGCTCGCAATAGTCAGTCGGCACTTTCTTGTCCCCGTTTCTCGTCGGGTTGGAAGATGAATTCAATGAGTACATGGCTGATTGATTCTAGTTCTGAGTCGTTGAAGTTTGCGTAGTTAATAAGGTACGGGTCGAGACGTTCGGACAGGAACTCACTTTCGTCGATAAGATCACGAAGGGGAACCTGCATTCGGACTGCATCTTTCATATCAGTTTTTGCGGGGAGAGGTAACAGAGCCAAGCATCTGGCGCAGCGGACCCGGACCATCACCAGCCCACGCTCGCATACCAGTGTCTTCAATCTCAAAGCCAAGCACACGCTCGGCTTCTTCTTTACAGTGATTATAGAATAGGTTCATGAGTAGCTCGGCACCCGTGTCAGGGTCAGGGCCTAGCCACAGTTCAAAGTATTTTACTCCTCGTTTCGTTTTTGATTCGATGTTGCTGAAGCCCCACTGTTGAAGAACCTTAGGAGTAAGGTAGAAGATAAGGGACGAAGGGATCTGAACGCTTTCGCTTTGTTTAGTCATGGTTAGTAGTAGTAGTTTTCCGAATGATAAGTGCGAGGGGTGAGATAGAACTACCGCACTCCGTTGCAGGGTACTCACACCAGATGTGAGTAGTACCCATCCAGGCATTACGTCTTCCGCCCACCAAGAACTGATCTCCCTTTTGAATCTCGCCCGCCTCAATGACAGAGAAACCATCAGGTATAACCACCTCGACATCACGTACTTTGGTTTTGATAATCATAGTTAGTACCGAACTACACCCGTTCGGTGAGGGTGGAAGGTGCCGGGTACTAGGCCCCCGGCGGGGCACGTGACTCAGCTAGACAGGGCGAGACTCATCTGCTCTTGCAGTTGAGCCTTACGCTTACTGTTAACAGAGCGTGGATCGAATCGCTGAGAGGCACGGTCCACGACCTTAGGCATGTCGAAGTCCATGTACTCAGTGACCGCATTCCACACACCGTAAGCAGTACCCTTAGTTGCACTGGTCTGGCAGGTCTTGGAGTTTAGCACGCGGCTAATCTCCTGACCGAAGGCCATCTTAGCACGTAGCCAGCGGGTCTTCTTCTTATCGTCGGCATCCTTAGCAGGCTCAGGGCGCAGCAGGCTGAATGAATCGTTAACCAATCCGTTCAGTTCCTTGCCAGTAAGATTCTTCCAGCCAGCCATGCGGCGGCAGAATTCCTCGAACTCTTGGCGCTCCTGATTACCTGCCTTGAAGGAGTCAGCAAACAGATCAAGTCGGAAGCTTAGCGAACCAGTATGTTTAGCAGTGAACAGTGAGCCACCCTTACGGGCCTCGCCAACCATCTGCGTATACATGTTGTCGCATTCAGGACGACGGGCGGAACCGAAGACTTCGATACCTTTACCGCCGTGACCTGCTCCGAAGTTCTGATTAAACTCCATCTTATCGCCGTCGATATTGAACCCGCCAACACGGAAGCTAAGGAAGCCACGCTTACCATTGGCAAGCGAGACCAGAGCATCGGGGTCAGCGAAGTCGTAGTGCTCAATGATTCTTTCAGCAAAGTCCAGTAGCTCGACGTACTGGAACACTTCGTAACGATCACCGACAGTAGCATAGTAGTTATGCGTACCGTCATCGTTAGAACGAACCAGACCGTACTCGTTACCAGCGCGTTGCCCGTTAGACAGGAACAGTTCCTGTTTCTCTACCTCAAAGTTGAGGCCAGACAAAGCGAACGCTTCGCGCACTGTAGTGCCGGGCTCGATAACAGTACCGAGGCCATGCCAAGCAGGACGGGAAAGGTAAGCACCATTTTCGACGTTAGCAGTCATAGTAGTTTTCTCTAGTTGTCAGAGATGGGTAAGCGCCAGCAGTTAACCGGGCCAGCGATCCGGTGTACGGACGGTAGGTAAGATAACCTACCGACAGGGAGAGTCAAGTCTGCTTCCCTGATTTTATATCAGTCGAGTAGGGCAACGGACCAGAAGCCGAAGTCGGAACCATCGCCGGGGTGCGCGCCGAAGTAGTAACCCTCCGGAGCCAAGACTTCGAGGTCGTCCATGAGACTGTTGATCTCCTCAACCCAACAGTCTTCGGGAACATCGGACAGTCTCTCACTGTACCCTTGCACCTTGTCCGGAGACAGCATCTCCAGTACGGAACGGAACAAGGGATACAGGTGCTCGGTGTTAAGGGTTCCACCGATGAGGGTGCGGTTACACAGTTCGTTGATTTGGATCGTCATATCAGTAGCCTTTGAAGTAGTCGCGGATAAGTCGGTAAGGTTTGGTGATTTGATACCACGCAGTGTGATACCAACGTTGGGCAGTAGCATCTAGCACTAGCTTATGTACTGCATTGACTAGAGTTACTAGTTGATCGTGCCGTTTAAGTTGCTCGTTAAGTTTACGGTTAAGTTCATCGAGTCTATCAGGTGCGTCGAGAACTTCAGTAACCATATGAGTCTCTAGGTAGTTATCAACAGCATCTGTAATGCTGTCTTTGATATCGGCATACCGTACTAGATCAGCGGCAATATCATCAGAGTCTGGTAGGTATTCCGTTAGATCCCAAGTAGATAGCTCGCTACTAACTACCTCTTCGAAGCAGTAGTCATTAATGCTACGCTCTACAGACTCATCTAGTTTATCGGATACAACAGAGTTGATGATTTCTAGTAGTTGATCCGACCCGATGTTGTCAGTTTCGATAGTGATTTTGTTAGTCATTTGATTACTCTTCAAGTGCAAGGGTTACAGCTTTGTCGAAGTCACTACGGAAGATGCGCTGCATCTTAGAGCGTGTCTCTCTAAGCAAGTTGTAAGTATCAACCGCATCGGCGGGGTGCATATCGCAACCCATATCATCGCACCATTCTCTAAAGGTTAGCTCTGGATCTATGCTAGCGTCTAGCAGTAGCGAGCAGACTAGATCTTTAGTGCTCGGCTTATACTTAAGGCGTTCTCGTTCTAGTACGCCTACATTGTAGACCGTTGGGCTCATACCATACTTGTAACTAGGCAGATGCCCAAAGCCTACACTGTAGTTGCCAGTGATACCGCCGTGGTCTGCCGATAGTGTATAGGCAAAGTGCATTGGACGGCTATAGTGGTGACCATCATATTTGCATAGGCCGTCACTACGCTCTTCGATAAGCGTAACACCTGATGTAATACCATAGCGGTCGATAAGAGTTTCGAGTGTGTTTGTGTCAGTCATTAGACAATCTCGTCGAGTAGATCCCAGACTTTTAGTTTCAGTTTATCGGACATGCAAGTACCAGCAGCCTCGCCTAGTTCTTGCCATTCGAAGTGGAAGTCCCATACCATTGAATTGGTAAACTTGTAGACAAGCTTATCGCCTACCCACTCTTCAGTGTCAGGTAGTTTGGGTGCGTAACCTCTTTCAGTAAAGAAGTCCCAGGAGTTGTATTCGTCTTGCGTTAGAGTTAGTTTGTACACTTTGCTAGGTAGGTAGAAGAAGCCGTCCATTAGTTAATCTCTTTTTCTTTAAGTAGCCTATCGCACTCGTTCAAGTAGTTACACAGCATATTCTCAGCCCTACGGTAATGAGGTAGTGCTTTCGCTGCCTCTTTCTGCCAGTCGGTAACTTGGCGCGACGCCCAATCATAAGTACTTTCCCATTCGTTACACGTTTGTTGCAGTTGGTCAATCTTAGCTTGTTGCTCTTTAGTGTACTTGTTGTAGTTAGGCATCAGATGAAGAACGTTAGGGAGAGGAGCAAGGCGATCACAATGAGGTCACCGATGAAGTCTTTAGTATTGTCAGTCATTCCAAATTACGTCCCGGATAAGGCATCCCTTAGAGTCTACGCCCGGTTGCATACCATCAAGGCAGCGTTGCAGCCTACGCACTAGGAACTCAATATCCTTAGTGAATAGTGTAAGGGAGCCGAATTGATCCTGTTTGCCGGGATCTTTAGTAACCCATTCGAGGGTAAGGCAATCAGAATACTTACCGTAAGCCTTGTTGATTCGGACGTTGTTAACGCTGTGGAGGTTGATATCCATTGTAGTTAGGTTTGGCTAAGTGTTAGTGTTATCAGGCAGGGATGAACTCGTAGTCGTGGTTACCGTACGAGATAACCTTACCGTGTACCGCTAGATCGCCGCGGACTAGACTAGGCTTTACGCTTTTGCGATGCGTACCACTACCGACTCGGATATAGCCGTCGTTAGTGAACTTGAAAGTCTTCCATTTGAAGACGATACCATACTCGTCCAACAAAGCGACTCGACCGCGAAGAATGCCGTCTGCAATCGTTTGGCTGTGTGCAGTGGTAGTCACACCGTTACGTACTTGTAGTGCCATAGTAAGCTCCTTTTGTTATGCGTTAGTGAATCAGTCGCAGTAGGCCATACCGATGGAATAGATGCGCGAGCCATCGTTATAGGTATACATCTTGCCCATGATGTTAAGATCAGTGCGCTCAGTCCACGCAGCATCCATATCATGAGCAAAGTCAGGGATGCTAATCGGTTGGCAAGGCTTATTCCAATCTGCGTCAACGTAGATGGGAGAGGATTCTACCATACCCATAAAAGCCTGCACCGTATGCATAAAGTGCTCCTTATAGCACTCGTCCGCAGTATCGCATTCGAGCACTTGTCCCGTAGTACTATCCAACACAATACGCCAAGCGTAAGAGGGAAGGCTAGTAAGTTGGTACTGTTCTTGGTAAGTCTGCATAATTTTCTCTAGTTTTGTTGTTAGCTTTGTATGAACCCCAAAGCGATAGGGTGAAGTCCGGTTGCCAGTCCCAATCGACCCGATAGTTTGGAAGGCTATCGTTAGGCTTTAGACTGTCGCAAGGGGTTACCACTCCCGCGACTCGCTGACCGTTAGCAGCGACACTAGTTTATTCGGTAGGCTTACCCAGCCGCCGTCACTAGTAACATCAGGCCCCAAAAAAGGTTGTTCGATAGTAGTTAGGCAGTACTAACTACTAACAGGCGTTCGAGTTGTTAATGAAACAAGTAGCCCTATTGCTACTTGCCATCCAATCGGGTTACTTGCGAAACCGTAGGGGTAAACCCCTAGGCCAGATCTGCCTCGAATGAATGCGGGTATTCCCTTATCCGCCAGTGCCTCGGCCTAGCGGGACCCCAACGTCGGCAACTAGGGGTAAACCCCTATCTGGCCTCGGCTGGCATGTGGGTCCACCGATGGCGCGACGTAGGCGCTGGCGGTCGCGATATCGCATCGCTACGTCGCGCCACTACCGCCAGCCGAGGATGGCGGGAGCGTCGCTTGCCAGCGCCTCGGTAGCCGAGGCACGTGGACCCGCCAGCCGAGGCGCTGGCCTCGGTCGCGGGACAGGAACAGGAAGAGAAAGAGCCGGGACGCCACGAGGGCAGCCCCACCCTTAGCGGAATGAAAGAAGGGAAACGCGCGCGATGGGCGTCATAAACCCTTGTCAATAAAGGACTTATGACGCCTCTCCCCCGATGTGCGAATAGCAGTACCCGATCCGCCATGCCGTCATAAGTCGTTACGGGACAAGGGTTTACGAGTGCAAATTTTCGTATAAGTACGTTCCCCTAAGTGTTTTCAGCCTACGCCACTAGGTAGATACCCTGAGGAATGCCGTAAGTCCTTGCACTGTAACGACTTACGGCGACACTCCGACCCCTAGGTGATGGGCCTAGTGCCTATACAGAGTAGGGAGAACCCTAGTGTCAGGGTAGGGTTAGTACGTATACAGATAGGGGAAGAACAATCGGGTCACGTAGGGAAAGCCCTAGGCCGAAAAGGGTAAGCACCTAAGATGCCAATC
>Ga0208644_1000201_pt1 | contig 43058 bp, 55 predicted proteins | sample VirMetDEL_Nov_18_FD_184517 | JGI IMG/M metagenome (GOLD analysis project Ga0208644, IMG submission 184517) | Aqueous microbial communities from the Delaware River and Bay under freshwater to marine salinity gradient to study organic matter... | ecosystem: Environmental > Aquatic > Marine >...
ACAGCATATGCCGCTGGTGATATTTTAAAAGATGTAGCAGATGTTTCAGATGGAATCGCTATTAGTTATGCAGGTTATCCTGAGAGATTAGCAGAAGCAGCAACTGCTGCTAAAGATTTAGGAATGAATTTAAGCGATGTTGACAAAATTGCAGATTCATTACTTAATTTTGAACAATCTATCGCAAAAGAACTTGAAGCTGAATTAGTTACAGGTAAAGACTTAAATCTTGAAAAAGCAAGACAAGCAGCTTTAGATAATGATTTAGCCACAGTAGCAAAAGAATTAGCTAATCAAGGTGTTTCCTCAGCTGAATTTGCATCAATGAATAGAATTGAGCAAGAAAAAATGGCATCAGCTTTAGGTATGAGTAAAGACCAAATGGCTAAAATGCTCCTTCAGCAAAAGCTTAGTTCAGGTATCTCTGAAGATGCTTTAAGTGCGGCTGAAAAACAAACTCTTGAACAATTAAAACAAGAAGAAGCAGCAGAAAAATTTAAAAAAGCTGTAGAAAAAATTCAACAAGCATTAGCCCCCATTGTAGAACCTCTTGCTGATATTTTAGCTGGTGTAGCTGGAATTGTTTCTGGATTTTTTCAATTATTGGGATATGTCGGATTATTAAAACCTCTTTTATATGGTATTGTAGCAGTTGTAGCTATGATAGGGATAGGAAAAGCTGTTAAGGGTTTTAAAGAATTTAAAGACACTGTTACAGAATCATTTGAAGCTGTTAAAGGTATTGGAAAAGGAGTTGCAGATTTAGCATCAGGTAAAGGTACAGATTCTTTAAAATCTGCTTTTGGTCTTGGAGATAATAAAGCAGGAGAAGCTGCTGGAAAAGCAGGAGAAGGAGCAGGTAAAGCAGCCGACTCAACTAAAGGTGTTAAAGGAAATATGGGTAAAGAAATTGAAAAATTTCTAAAAGGTGTTGGTAGAGGTCTTACATTCATAGGTCAAAACTTTGCTGACATACTAAAAGGTAGTTTAGCTTTATTAGTAGCCGCACCTGGATTAATTGCTTTAGGATTAGCCGCACCTGGATTATTTGTTTTATCTATGATCCCAGGCCCTGCTATTAATGCAGCTCTTAAAGGAGTAGCTAGAGGTATAATGTTTTTTGGAAAAAACTTTGGTGATGTCGCAAAAGGTGCTTTAGCTTTAGGACTTGCAGGATTAGCTTTAGGTGGTGGATTTGCTTTAGCTATGATGATGATTAAAGATGTAGATGCAGGTCAAATGCTTGCTTTTGCAGGTTCATTAACTATGTTAGGTTTAACAATGGCTTTATTAGGTACTTTAGGTGCAAACGTATTTATGGGAGCAGCAGCATTAGCCGTATTAGGAGTAGCTATGATTCCTGCAGCATTAGCCTTTAGCCTACTATCAGGACTTGATGTAGGAGCTATGATTGCATTCTCTATTGCTTTACCATTGTTAGCATTAGCAGCAGCTGGTTTAGGATTTTTAGCACCATTTATTATGGCAGGTGCAGGTGCATTAGCAGTATTAGGATTAGCTTTAATCCCAGCTTCAATAGCATTTGGTATGCTTGGTGAAGTAGATACAGAAGCAATAATGTCATTTACTAAATCAGTTGGAGCATTAGCTTTAATGGCAGCTGGTTTAGGATTTTTATCATTCTTTATTTATTCAGGTGCTGCTGCTTTAACAGTATTAGGATTAGCTTTAATCCCTCTTGCTACTGGATTTTCACTGATGGCTAATGCTGATGGAGCTTCAATAGTTAGTACTTTAGTCGAATTAGCAGCCGTATCTCCTGGATTATTCTCTACAGCAGCTGCATTATATGCTGTAGCTGGGGGTATAGCAGCAGTAGCTGTTGCTGGTTATTTAGCAGTACCCGCAATGGCTTTAATGTCAATGTTTGGTGGTGGTGGAGAAGGTGGAGAAAGTAAAAAAGATGAAGGTTCACTTAAAAAAGTAGAAGAAAAATTAGATCAATTAATAGCCATAGTATCAGCAGGTGGAGATGTTTATATGGATGGTGAAAAAGTAGGAAAAGCATTACAATTATCGAGCTCTACAATGGGCTAATATTTATAATCAAAACAATTAATTCATAACACAATGGCAATCTTAGACAAATTACAAACAGGGGGTTCAGTTCTTTCAAACCTAAATGGTGGTCAAGCTACTATCCCAAATTTTAAGGACTCAAAATTACACAACACTTACTCTATTAATGGAGAACCTAATGTTCCTAAAAAACCATCTCCATCAGAGTTAGATTTAAATGGCGCAGTTCCTAGTAATAATTATAGAGCTAACGCTCCCGAAGGAAGATCATTTTAATCTATGCCCTTAATAAATCTCCAAACTAACCTTAAATCATTAAAGTTTGGGAATGACAGGCCTGGAGGTGGTTCTAGTAACCAACCTTATATTAGGCAAGATATCCCAATAGGGGATCTCCCTGCTAAATCAGGACCTGATTTTTTATTAAGAAATGGATTTTTAGCTCCTATTGATGCCGTAAAAGATGTAAGTCGATTAACACAAATGTTTTTTGACTTAAAATCTCCTAATGGACTTTTATTTATTGCTAAAGAAAATTTATTATCTCGTACCGCAGTTAAAACCGAAGCTTCTAAAGGGCCGGGATATGGTGGGGGCAATGTTAATGCTGGAATATACACACCACTAGGTACATTATTAACAGCCGCAGGGGGATTTGCTGGTTTACATTTAAATTTATTAGGTTTAGATCCAACAACTCCTCAAGCAGGTACTCCTACACTTTTACCTATTGGTGCTGGATTAAATCGTTATGAAGATGTTGTAAGAATTTCTAACAATAATGGTGAAAATAGACTTCTTAAAATTTTAAACAATACAGATCCTGTAAACATATTAACCTATTCAGGAGGTCCTGGGGCTGCACTAGGAGTAGGTGAAACAAATATTAAATACGCTAGTGGTGAAAGAACAAACACTGTAAAAACCAGACGTACTCGTTCAGAAACTACTCAACGTACTGTTGAAAGTTTTGTTTCTTCATCAGGAGCTAGTAGTATTTATTCAACACGAACTGGAACTGAATTATCAGATTCTTTTACTACTGATGCTGGTTATACTAATGAATTAAATTTAGGAGAAGTAGGTACCGGAAATGGAAATTCTACAACTAACGAAAATTTAACTCCTGCTACAAAAGTAGCAGATAAGACCTATCAAACAGTTAGACCTAGTGGTAAAACAACAGGTAGTTGGGTTGACCCTGTTGTTGAAGGTGCTTCTAAAAAATTTGAAGAATTTGGAGGTGAAGGCTTAACTAATACTATCTCCCCAGATGGAGGTAATACCTGGGATAATACTTCAGCACAAACAACTACTAAACCTAATTCATTAGAAATTAATCCTAATTTACCTGGAACTGAAAGACCAAATGGTAAAACAACAGATGATTTTATAGATCCTATTATTGCTGGGGCTTCGAAGAAATTTGAAGATTATGGTGGTGTTGGGTTAGTTAATACTTTATCTAAAGATGGAGGTAATACCTGGGATAACACATCAGCCCAATCAGGAACTAAACCTAATTCATTAGAGGTTAATTCTAATCTACCCGAACCTAACAGACCAAATAGTAGAACTGAAAGTGATTTTGTATCTCCTTTAGGAGTATCAAATCCTGATCTTCCAACTTCATATAATTCTTTAACTGGAAGATCTATTAAGAATAATATTTCTAAGGATGGAGGTTTTACTTGGGATCCTGCTTTTGATAATAAAGCTACTAAAGGTCCTTATGCTAATCAAAAATTAAATTCTCAATTACCAAAACCTATAGTTAAATCCTTACAAACCCTTTCAGGGACTCAACAAGGTGGGGTTAGAATAAATTACCAAAATGCTACTAGTGAAACAACTAAAATAATTTTAGATAGTGGTGTTACATTAGAAAATAATGGTGTACCTTACTATGCTAAAACTACTAAAGGAAGCTTTTTTGGTAAAGAAGAAAATACTCAACTTACTGAAGTTGCTTCCATTCCAGTTTCTGTAGTTACCTCAGGAAGTAATCTTGAAGGTGGGGTTACAATAAATTATGAAGGTGTTATTGGTGGGAGAGGTGTTTCTTCTTTATGGAATAGATTTGCAGAAAGTAATGGCCTTGGTATTTTTAGCACATTAGATACAGATTACCAAAATAAATACGGTTTTAGTGTTAACTATTTTGGTACTTTTAACCCAACCCCATTAAGAAAAGCAAATAATTCTGCTACCTATACAATGGAGCAAATTGCTTCAGAAAACTTAAATGGTAGCAATAATGTAGGAAGTCCTATTTTAAGTGATTTTAGAGATAAAGCTAGAAATTCAAATATAATAGCAGCCCCTTACATAATGGGGTCATATATTGATTATAATGCTAAAAAGAAAGACACTAGACTAAAAATGGGTAGCCCTGGTAAAAGAAAAACTGTATACAATTATACTGCTGGTCAGGGAATGATAGATAGAGTTAATGGTTCAGGAGTTATAGACGGGGCACCTAATTTTACTCAATACCCAGATTTAGTTAATTTTTCTATATCCATTATAGATAATGCTTCAACTCAACAGAAATTAAAAACTATGCACTTTAGGGCATTTATTGATAGTTTTAATGATGGGTATTCCTCAGATTGGGGTAGTATCCAATATGTAGGTAGAGCAGATAAATTTTACAATTATAAAGGATTTGATAGAAAAATATCCATGGGTTTTACAGTTTATGCTCAATCTAGAGAAGAAATGCAAGGGATGTATGAAAAATTAAATTACTTAGCTTCTTCTCAAGCTCCATCATATGCTAATGGTGGTTTTATGAAAGGAAACATGGCAAGAATAACTCTTGGTAATTACATTAATAATCAACTTGGAATTATAAAAGGTTTTACGTATGATGTTCCTAATGATTTTTCTTGGGAAATAGGAATTGATGAAAATGGAGATGGTGGAGATACTCAATTGCCAATGGGTATTAAAGTATCTGGTTTAGATTTTGTTCCAATCCAGGAATTTGTACCTTCAATCGGGGGTGGTGATTATATAGCTCAAAATATTGGATAATGAATAGATATTCAACTATACAAACTGTAAAAAATATTAATGAAAATGTAGGGACATTAGGTGATGTTTATTACAAACCTAATTATTATCCTGAAATTCCATTAAGGGAAGATGACATTTATGTTTTAACAGATGTTGGTGATAGATTAGATTTATTAGCTAACCAGTTTTACCAAGACCCTTCATTGTATTGGATTATTGCTTGTGCTAACCCTGATGTTGTTAGTTTTGGTTCTTTATTTTTAAGAGCTGGTGCACAATTAAGAATTCCTATAAACACACAAGAAATCATAAGAAGTTATATCAATTTAAATAATGTGTAATGAGTATTATTGGTAATCCTTTTGAAGATTGGGTCAAAAAACAAATTAATGTTAGACAATCTGCGGTGGCTAAAATGGATGAAAAATCTCTTTTAGCTTATACCACAAAAACTCCTTGGCTTAGATTAGCAAGTTCTGTTTCTATGTTACAATCAATAGAGGGAGATTCTATTAAAGATGGAGCTACAGTCTATGAAAGATTAAAAGCATCTAATATTTTTACTCAATCCCAACTTAATAATATGTTGGGAGCTGATTTAGCTAAAAATTTTGTTTTATTTGGTGGTGCCTCTAGTTATGGGGGTAATATGCCTGCTGGTTTAAATCCTAGTGATCAAACTTTCGGAGGTGCTTATGGTTGGGGTTCATTGGGAAGTTCTAGAACAAAAAGAGGATATGTTCCTATGCCTGGTCTTACTGGGTGTTCTTTTGAATATAAAAATGATGGTGCTTTAGCTTTTGCTAAAGTAGATATGGTAGCATATAGTGAAGACCAATTTCAAATTATTGATATTTTATTCCAAAGACCAGGCTATACTTGTTTATTAGAATTTGGGCATAGTTCTTTTTTAGATAATAATGGTAACCTACAATATGCAGGACAAGGTAATTATACTTACCAAACTGAACCTTTTATAGAATTATTTAATGAATCACGAGCTAACAATGCTAACTTTTCTACTTTAGTAAGAAAAATTAGAAATGAAAAAAAGAAGTGGTGTGGTAATTATGAAGGATTCTTTGGTAAAATTACTAAATATAATTGGTCAATCCAAAATGATGGTAGTTATAAAATCACTGTAGAATTAGTAGGTGCTGGTGATTTATTAGCTTCACTTAAAACTAATTCTGGTCCTATTGGTGAGAAAAATACCTCATTATTAACTGGGGCCAAAATTGATAAACCCTCAGAAAAAGAAGAAGAAGATGCTGAAGCTGAAGGAAACGAAGCAGAAAGAATCCCAGTAATTGCTGATGCGGTATCATCAAGATTAAATTTAGAACTTTTTAATCTTTATATGACTATGCCTGGTGGTGGTAGTACTGACTGGGGTACTTTTGCCACAGTACTTATTTCTGATTTCCCATTTTATGACAAAGAAACAGGAAAAACCACCACCAAACTATATTCAGATTTAACTGGTAGATTTGGTTTTGGTATAGATAGCGCTCAAAATCCACAAAAAGATAAAATGGTTTATCTTAGATTTATTACTTTTTTAGCAGTTCTCCAAAAACTTGTAAATATAAAGGATGATGCTGGAAATTATGCTATAAATTTTGATTTTAATTTTGAAAATCCTGAAGATGATGAAAATTATATCTGCACCTTCCCAGGGAATTTTTCAGGGGATCCAAATGAAGTTCTTATTAACTATACAAATGTTACTAGTACTATTACTACAGCAGTAAGCTTAGTAACTGCTACAGATATTAATGAAGAATTAGGCAAAAGACCTTCTGTTTCTTTTCAACATGATAGTGATAGATCTTTAGGAAAATTAGCAAATGTTTTTGTTGAAATTGATTTTATTACAAAATGTTTATATGAATTAAGAGATGAAGAAACTGGAGATGTCCCATTTTATCCTTTCTTAAAAAAAGTTTTAGATGCTATAAATAGAAACTTAGGTGGAATTAATACTTTTAGAGTATTATACGATGAAGTAACAAATACTGTTACTATTATATCTGAAACCCCTCAAAACTCAGTTGAAAATAATCCTGATCAACTTGCTACATTTAATACTTTTGGTTTAAATGATGATGGTAAAGAAGGATCTTTTATTCGTAGTTTTGATTTAAAAGCAGAATTGAATGAAAGTTTTGCTACTTTAATATCTGTTGGCTCTCAAAGCAATGGTTCCCGAAATAATGCTAACGCAACAGCTTTTTCTACCTATAATAAAGGATTAATTGATCGTCTTACCCCAATTAAAGCTGAAGCAACAGAAGACGAAGATGACTTAGATGATAATGCTCCTAAAGATGAATTTGATGCTTTATGGACTGAAGAAGTAGCAGATGCTTTTGATGAAGTTTATGAAGGATATGAATTAGGAAGTGATTATGTTTCACCTTTAAAAAACGTAGTTGGTAACTGGTCTAAAAAAGCACAAGCTAAGCTGTATCAAGAAGGAAAAAGTGAACCTAATATATTTTTACCTTTTAATTTTAGTATGACTCTTGATGGTTTAGCTGGGATGAAAATTTATGAAGCATTTAGAACCGATGGTAAAGGTCTTCCTTACCAATATAAAACTGATTCAATTGGTTTAATTATTAAAAGTTATTCTCATAGTGTAGGTTTAGATGGGTGGACTACAAAAATAGAAACTATTTGTAAACCTTTAACCACAAATTCTACGGGTCAATCTACTAGAACTACAGATTCAGGAACAATTGCTCCGGGTAAACCAAAAACTTACGTTAAGAAAAATCAGGGTGGAGAAAACGCCCCACCTTTACCAGCACCTGCCCCAGCTCAAAACAATGAAGATGAAAAAGTTAGAGTTGTTTTACGTCGTATAGCTGATAACGGTCTTGCTACTTATGGGGTTATGTGGGTGTTTGATAAAGATGAAAAAACTGTTTTATATACTTTAGCTACAATTGAATTGCCTTGGAAAAACAATCAGAATGGGGTAAGTTGTATTCCTCCAAATGATAAATATAGGGTTAAAGCTATGGTTAGTAGTAAATATGGGGGTTGTTTCCACGTTATAGGTAATGAAAAAAATGAATGGAGATACGATCAACTTAGAGCAGGAGCAAGTGATCAATATTCAAGAAGCTCAGTTCTAATTCACACAGCTCCTAAAGCTGTTGGTTGGTTAATGGGTTGTATAGGCCCTGCATTTACATTTAATGGAACCCAAGTTACCGGTACCTCAGATAAAGGATTTGATTCTTCAGGAAACAATTACACTTATACCTTTACAGGTACTGCTGGTGATCCTAAATCAACTGGTACTTCATATTTAGATCCTGCTAAAGGTCAATCATCTCAAGCATTAGCTAAAATGTATGGCACTTTAGCTCCTGAAGGTAGTTTTAAAATGAGAATTAAAAATTTAGGTGATGTAGGACCTGGGCAATTACCTAAGTCAATATATGATCAAAAAGTTAAGGACTATGTAAAAGAGTATTCTGCACATATAGCGCCAATATTTAAAGATTTAAAAGGATTTGGATAATGTACATACCAAAGAACAGAGTAAAAACTAATTTATTTACCGGCGGAGGTGAATACCAAAAATTCATTGATGGAACTGAATACAAGGGATTTTATTGGGCTACTTTCGATGGGAGATTCTTTACGGGTAAAAATCCTGATGATCTCCCTAGTGAAGAATTAGTTACTATTGATCAAAGCAAACTTCTTTGGGAATTAACCCCACCAGAAGGAGCTATTTTTATAGAAAATTACGCTGAAAACTACGATTTCCTTACCTACCAGAACCAAACTCAAAATATGGATATGGTAAATGATTATAATCGAGTTAAAAAAATTGATGTAAGTAAAGTTAGAAAGATCCCAACAACTTATTATCCACAACCTACTTTAGATGATTATAAATTAGGAGCTTTTACAAGATATTTTTGTACTAAAGTAAATGAAACTGTTTTTATTGAATTAAATAAAGAAACATTCTTAAAAATACGCAATAAAAGTAGGGACTATGATTGGGCTATGTATCGATTATTTAAGCTCCCATGGACCCTAAATGGAACTTTAGAAGAAGTAGAAACTATTAATAGAAATATGGTTTTGATTGCTGAAAGAAGGATTAAAAAAAGAGGATTACAAGAATTTCTTAATTTTAATTACGGTAAATTTTATGATGCTTCTAAAAATCCACCTTCTGAGGAATTTAAAACTTACCAAGTTTCATTAAATTCTAAAACTAGCGGGGAGATTCCATAAATTTTCCTTATATTATTGGAAAACAAAAGTTATGTATTGGTTGATTGAAAGTCAAGATCAATTAGAAGAGTTATATAATAGTGGTTTCGAAGATGCATTCGTTGAGATAATTCCTTACTCAAACAAAATTCATCCTGTCGAAAACGGTATTTGTGCTATCTATATTCGACCGTTAAATTCAACAAAAGGATACATTACATCGATTGACCATAGTGAGACTTTGTCGCTTAATATAAACGAGGTAAAACGTGTATTAGATAAATTTAAACGTGTATATGTACGCGATAAGAAAGAGTTTTTACATTATTTTATTTTAAAAGGGCTCTTTGACATTACACTTAACTCGCCTCCGTATATACAAGAATATACACAAACTCATTCTTATTTTTACCAAAAATTCCCAAACAAAAAAGATATAAACCGCATTATTCCGATAGTAAAACACTATGAATATTGTAAGAAAACTTTTGAAGATCTAAAAGACAGAATAAATGAGCCAATTAACAAGTTTTACAATGACAGAGCCACAGTGGTGTTCAACGCCATTGAAAGAAGTGGTTTACGAGTTAACAGAGAAGAATTTGAATCGCGTTTTCACTTACTCGATTCAGAATACACCTACACTCAATTCAACTTTAAAACCCTTACAGGACGACCCGCAAACCGATTTGGAGGAGTAAATTATGCCGCAATTAATAAAGAAAATGGAGACAGAAAGTGTTTTATCCCGCGTAACGACTATTTGTTTGAATTGGATATTAGCGCTTATCATCCTACCCTTTTGGCTAATCTTGTGGACTATGATTTTGGTGAGCGAGATATTCACTCTGCTTTTGCCGAAATGTACGGGGTGGATTATCAAAAAGCTAAAGAATTAACATTTAAACAACTATACGGAGGAGTATTTGAACAGTATAAGGAGCTGGAATTCTTTAAAAAGGTTCAAGTATATACTGACGAGTTGTGGGCAAACTATCAAGAAAATGGTTGGATTGAGAGCCCTATTTCGGGGCATATTTTTGCCGAGTGGAATTTAGAAGATATGAAACCACAAAAGTTGTTGAATTATGTTCTTCAAAACTTGGAGACGTCTACAAACGTTTGTATATTGTGGGAAATATTTAGGTTATTAAAAGGTAAAAATACTAAATTGGTATTATATACTTATGATAGTTTTTTGCTTGACCTTGATAAAAATGAAAAAGAAGTTATAAAAGAAATATTAAAAGTTTTTAACCAACACAAGTTACAGGTAAAATATAGTTATGGAGACACATACGATTTTAGATAAATCCCCTCATATGTATAAGGTAGACGATTTCATTGATTTTTCTACTTTAAATATACGCGATTTGAATAATAAACTGTTTTGTACATTTTCCACACTTGAAGATTTAGATAATCTAATTGATGGGATTACATCTAGATACAAGGTGATGTACGATAAAATATTTGTATTACACGTCAAGAGTAATGATGAGTACGTTTGTACTTATAACATTGATCAGGGTAACGTGTCTGATATCCCCCCTAATACTATTTTAGTTCACCGTAAAAAGGAATCTAATACACTTTATACTATTAACGCTTTGAATGAATTAATTAAGCGTTTAAATGGTGGTGTAGTTGATACTAGATTTCCTATTGAATGGCAACATTATAAAAATACTATTCTACTTACTCAACACGATGAATTAAAACAATTAAAAACCAAGATTTACAAAATTATTGAACTTTAATTTGGTGTCCATACCAAAGGTTATTATATTTAGTTACATTAAAAATTAGTTACATTATGGATTTAGACGTAATCAAAAAGCGCTTGGACTCACTGAACAAGCAATCAACTAACAGTGGTGGAGGTAATAAAAACCTCTTCTGGAAACCCTCAGTCGGTAAACAACTTATTCGTGTTGTTCCTTCTAAGTACAACAAATCAAACCCATTTTCGGAAATGATGTTTTACTACGGTATTGGTAGTAAACGCGTAATGGCTTCACCTACTAACTGGGGTGAGAAAGATCCTATTATGGAGTTTGCTAAACAACTTCGTGGTACAAACGATAAAGAAAATTGGCGTTTGGCTAAAAAACTTGATGCTAAAGTTCGTGTTTTTGCTCCTATCGTAGTTCGTGGTCAAGAAGACGAAGGTGTTAAATTGTGGCAGTTTGGTAAAGAAGTTTACCAAGAATTCTTGAATATGGCTGCTGATGAAGAAATTGGTGATTTTACTGATATTGTTTCAGGTCGTGATATTAAATTAACGACTGTAGGTCCTGAAGTTACAGGTACTCCTTACAACAAAACTTCAATTGGTCCTTCATTAAAAACATCTCCACTTTCAGATAGTGAAGATACAGTTAAATCTTTACTTGAAAATCAAGCTGATCCTTTGAAAGTATTTAAACCACTTTCTTATGATGAGATGAAAGAAGCACTTCAAGAATGGTTGTCACCTGAAGATGAAGAAGAAGGTGATATTGTTTCTGAACCTGCTGAAGATTTCGATTCTGATATTAAAGAATCTCCTAAATCAAATTATAGTCTTTCAACAGCTCCTAAAAAAACAAAAACAGAACAGTTTGATGATTTGTTTGGAGAAGAAGATGACGATTTACCATTTTAATTAAAACAATATGCCAAGAGGAAAAACTAAAAAGTCTCTATCGGAGGCAGTCTCCTCTGAAATTAAAGCGAACTTTAACCTAGATAGCTTTAAGAATAAGAAAGGACTGACATCAAAAGCTAAATTTAAAGAGCAAACCTGGATTCCACTTTCGGATGCATTTCAAGAAATTACTTCTGTACCAGGTATTCCTCAAGGCCATATTGTATTGCTTCGTGGGCATTCTGATACGGGTAAAACTACTGCTTTAATTGAAGCAGCCGTATCAGCCCAGAAGCGAGGCATTCTACCAGTATTCATTATCACTGAGATGAAATGGAACTGGGAACATGCTGTTCAAATGGGCCTTGAAGTTAATGAGGTTGTAGATGAAGAAACAGGAGAAATCCTAGACTATAATGGTAGCTTTATTTATGTTGATCGTGAAACAATTAATACAATTGAAGACGTAGCATCATTTATTTTGGATCTACTTGATGAGCAGAAAAAAGGTAATCTACCTTATGATTTGCTTTTCTTGTGGGATTCAATTGGTTCTGTTCCTTGTGAGATGTCTATTAAATCAAACAAGAACAATAATGAATGGAACGCAGGTGCTATGTCAACTCAATTTGGTAATAACGTAAACCAGCGTATTACATTGTCTCGTAAAGAGAGTAACCCATACACCAATACCCTTGTGTGTATTAATAAGGTATGGACTCTAAAACCGGAATCTCCAATGGGACAACCCAAGTTGATGAACAAAGGAGGATACGCTATGTGGTTTGATTCAACGTTTGTTGTAACATTTGGTAATGTTATGTCTGCAGGTACATCTAAAATTAAAGCAATTAAAGATGGTAAACAAGTAGAATTTGCCAAACGTACTAATATCCAGATTGATAAAAACCACATTAATGGTGTTACTACAAGAGGTAAAATTGTAATGACTCCACACGGTTTTATTCTTGATACTGATAAAGCTTTAAAAGCTTATAAAGATGATCATGGAGATGCTTGGAAAAGTATCTTAGGGGGCGTAGATTTCAATATAATTGAAGAAGATCAAGATTATACTGATATCGAAATCCACATCAACGAACCAGAATAAAATATGAAAAAGAAAGATTTACTTAAGCTCCTCGACAACCTTGATGAGCAAGGAGAAGAGACTGTAGAAGGACAAAGGATATTAATGATAGATGGTTTAAATCTATTCTTTAGAAACTTTGCAATGCTTAATGCTGTAAACCCTGATGGAGTCCATGTCGGGGGGCTTGGTGGATTTTTTCGATCACTGGGTGCTCTAATACGTCAAATTGATCCAACTAGTGTTTATGTAGTATTCGATGGGGCAGGTTCGGCTAATAACCGTAAAAACCTGCTCCCCGAATACAAATCAGGTAGAAACCTACAACGTATCACTAATTGGGAAGTATTTGATAGTCATGATGATGAAGATGATGCTAAAGTAGATCAAATTATTCGTATCATCCAATACTTAAAAACCTTACCAGTTAAAACTGTATCACTTGATAAAGTAGAAGCAGACGATATTATTGCTCATTTATGTACTGTATTGCCTGAGCAAGAAAAAGATAAAGTATTTATTGTTTCTTCCGATAAAGATTTTCTTCAATTAGTAAACAAAAATATTATTGTTTATAGACCAATGGAGAAAGAATTTTATACTGAAGAAGTAGTTAAAGAAAAATTTAATATGTCTCCTTCTAATTTTATCATTTATAAAACACTTATGGGTGATAATTCTGATAAAGTTAAAGGTGTTAAGGGTTTAGGTGAAAAAAAGTTGTACAAATTATTTCCTGAACTTCAGGAAAAAGATCTAACATTAGATGATGTTTATAACATCTGTGAAGGTAAATTTAAAGAACACGTAATTTATGCTCGAATTATTCAAGATATTGATGCATTAGAGAAAAATTATAAAATCATGGATTTATCAAATCCTATGTTAGATGAAAATGATAAAAATTATCTAAATCAGGTTGTAAAATCCAAAAACTTAAATTATATTCCTGACCAGTTCATAGCATTCTATAACGAAGATAAATTAGGTGGTATGATTAGGAATTTAGAGTTTTGGGTAAAAGATGTTTTTGAAAAATTAAGTTATAATAAATGACACTAGTAAGTTTAAACCAATATGGTACAGCATTCCAAATAAAAGTAATATCAGCACTATTAACTCATAAAGAGTTTTTAACTAATATTCATGATATTATTAGTGAGGAATACTGGGATAACCAAGCACATAAATGGATTATAAAAGAAATCCTAAGGTATTATGACAAGTACCACACAACTCCTTCAATGGATATTCTAAAAGTAGAATTAAAAAAGGTAACAAATGAGGTACTTAAAGTTTCAATTCGAGAACAACTTAGAGAAGCATATGAAGCATCAGCCGATGATTTAGAATATGTAAGAGAAGAATTTTCAACATTTTGTAAGAACCAACAATTAAAACAAGCACTTTTAAATAGTGTTGATTTGTTAAAAGCTGGTGATTATGATTCGATTAAGTCAATGGTTGAAAATGCTTTAAAAGCTGGACAAGATAAAAATGTTGGACATGAATATAATAAAGATGTTGAATCGCGTTATAGAGAAGATCACAGAACAGTTATCCCAACTCCCTGGGACCGTATCAATGATCTTCTACAAGGTGGATTGGGAAATGGAGATTTTGGTCTCATATTTGGTAATCCAGGAGGTGGTAAATCGTGGTCTTTAATTGCACTAGGTGGTTATGCTGTAAGATTAGGTTTTAATGTATTACATTACACACTTGAATTAGGGGAATCGTATGTAGGTCGTCGTTATGATGCTTTCTTCTCTAAAATCCCAGTAGATCGTATTACTCAAAACCGAAGTAAAATTGAAGAAATTGTACCTGAATTACCTGGTCAACTTATTATTAAAGAGTTTCCAACAGGTAAAGCAACAATTAACACGATTGAATCACATATTAAAAAAGTAACTGACTTAGGTGTTAAGCCTGATTTAATTATTATTGACTATGTTGATCTTCTTTCAACAAGAAAGCGTACTGCGGACCGTAAAGGAGAAATAGATGATATTTATATTAGCACTAAAGGGCTTGCTCGAGAATTAAATATTCCTATTTGGAGTGTTTCCCAAGTAAACCGTGCAGGTGCAAAAGATGATATTGTAGAAGGAGATAAAGCTGCAGGGTCGTATGATAAAATTATGATCACTGATGTATGTATTTCCCTCTCAAGAAAACGAAAAGATAAAGTTAACGGAACAGGTAGATTTCATATTATGAAGAACAGATACGGAATGGATGGTTTAACCTTTGGTGTAAAAGCCGATACCTCTACAGGCCATTTCGAAGTTCATGATTATGATCCAGATGATGAAGAAACAGAAACTACCTCACCTAACTCTAACAGTTATGATAGTTTTGATACATTTGATAAACAAATGTTGAAAAATAAGTTTTTTGAACTAAATTCCTAACTTTTTATTAAAAAATTAAATGGCAAAGAAAAAATCTCTATTGCAAGAACGTATTGTTTACAAACCGTTTGAGTACCCTCAAGCACACGATTACTGGATGAAACAGCAACAAGCACACTGGTTGCATACAGAAGTACCTATGATGAGTGATGTTAATGACTGGAAACAGAATTTAACTGAAACTGAAAAAAATATTGTAGGTTCTATTTTAAAGGGCTTTGCCCAAACAGAAACTATTGTTAACGATTATTGGTCTGGATTGGTAACTAAATGGTTTAGAAAACCTGAGGTGATAATGATGGCTACTACTTTCGGCGCATTTGAAACAATCCACGCTGAAGCATATTCACTTTTAAATGAAGAACTTGGACTTGATAACTTTGCCGAATTTATGGAAGATGAAGCTACAATGGCTAAGATTGAGAATCTTATGTCAGTTAGGGATAGTTTTAATAGTGAAAAGAATTGGCATGAAATCGCTAAATCACTCGCTATATTCTCAGCATTTACCGAGGGAGTTAATTTATTCTCTTCCTTCGCCGTTCTCTTATCTTTTAAAATGCGAAACAAGCTTAAGGGAGTGGGTCAAATTGTTGAATGGTCTATTAGAGACGAATCAATGCACTCCGAAGCCGGCTGCTGGTTATTTAGAACACTTATCGAGGAAAATCCTGAACTCAAGACACCAGAACTTGAAGCAGCAGTAAATGAAGCCGCTTTACTTTCTTTACAACTTGAACTTGATTTTATTAATAAGGTTTATGAACTTGGTGATCTAGAAGGTTGTAATAGATATGACCTTGAGCATTTTATTAAAAACAGAGTAAATACTAAATTATCAGATTTAGGATATAAACCAATTGTTGGCAATGTTGATATGAATGCTGTAGGAAGAATGAAATGGTTTGATCACCTCTCAGCAGGTAAACAACATACAGACTTTTTTGCAAACCGAGTAACTAACTATTCAAAAGGCCACATGGAGTGGGATGAAAGTATTTTTTAATTATGGATAACAACTTAATAGCAGATTTTACACAATGGGAAAGAGGTAAAGACTTTCCTGAATACATGGATGATGTAGCTTTGTCTACAATTTCAAAAGGATACTTACTACCAGGTGAAACCCCTCGTAAAGCATATAGACGAGTAGCACATGCTGTAGCTATGCGTTTAAATCGTCCTGATTTAGAAAATAAATTCTTTAAATATATTTGGAATGGATGGATTGGTCTTGCCTCTCCTGTTCTCAGTAACACTGGTACTGACAGGGGTTTGCCTATTAGTTGTTTTGGTATTGATACTCCGGATTCGATCCGTGGTATTGGACTCACTAACGCAGAGCTTATGCGCCTTACTAGTTATGGGGGAGGCGTGGGAATTTCCCTTAGCAGAATTAGACCTCGAGGAACAGAAATTCGAGGAAACGGAAAATCAGAAGGTGTAGTGCCTTGGGCTAAAATTTATGATTCAACTATTATTGCAACTAACCAAGGTTCAGTACGTAGAGGAGCAGCATCAGTAAATTTAGATATCAATCACTTAGATATTGATGAATTTTTACAAATTCGTAGACCTAAAGGGGATCCAAATAGACAATGTTTGAACTTGCACCAGTGTGTTGTTGTAGATGATGCTTTTATGCGTAGATTAAACGATAGAGATCCTGAAGCGATGAAGTTATGGCTTGAAATTCTTAAATCGCGTGTAGAAACTGGAGAACCCTATATTATGTTTAAGGATAATATTAATAAAGCAAATCCTCTAGCATATTTAATGAATAATTTAGATGTTTCTATGACTAACATCTGTACAGAAATTACACTCCATACAGATGAAGAACATAGTTTTATTTGTTGTTTGAGTTCTTTGAACTTAGCCAAGTATGATGAATGGAAAAACACAGATGTAGTAGAAACTGCGATTTACTTCCTTGATGGTGTGATGGAAGAATTTATTGAAAAAACCAATGGTAAAGATTCAATGATTCGTTCTCACAGACATGCTAAGAAAGGTCGTGCACTTGGTTTAGGTGTAATGGGTTGGCATACCTTCTTACAACAAAAAGGATTACCATTTAATGCTATTGCTTCAACAGCTTGGACTCATACAATTTTTAGTGATATTAAAAATAAAGCTGAAGCTGCTTCTCGTAAATTGGCAGTTGAATATGGTGAACCACTTTGGTGTAAGGGTACAGGTATGAGAAATACACACTTGTTAGCTATTGCTCCAACAGTATCTAACTCACGTATTAATAACTGTTCTGCGGGAATTGAACCCCAACCAGCAAACGTTTATGTGTTTAATGGTGCTAAGGGAACATTCATTGTTAAAAATCCTGAATTAGAAAAAGTATTAATCGAAAAAGGATACAACACAGAAAAAGTATGGGATCAAATCCTAGCAGATAATGGCTCAGTTCAAAACTTATCCCATGAAATTTTAAATGAGGACGAAAAAGAAGTATTCTTAACCTTCCCAGAAATCAACCAGTTAGCTCTAGTTCAACAAGCAGCAATTCGTCAAAAGTATATTGATCAAACCCAATCTCTTAACTTATCATTTGCCCCAACTGATTCACCAAAATGGATTAATCAGGTGCATATGGAAGCCTGGAAGTTAGGAGTAAAAACACTTTATTACCTAAGAACAGACTCAGTAATTAAAGGTGATCTTGGTTCAAGAACTGTAGATTGTGTATCTTGCGATGGATAGTAATATGTATAACCACATTAAAATAACTTATTATGAAAAATGTATTAAACTTTATTAAAAAAATTTTTACAATTGTTAAAGATTGGATCGTAGCTAATGGAATCGAAGGAGTTTTAGGACTTATTGCTGGTTTGATTTTGTGGGCGTTTGGTTACAAAATCTATGCTGGATTCGCATTTGGTGTATTTGCTACGCGAAACTGGGATTTGTTAAAATCTTGGGTAAAAGGTTTACTTAGTAAATAAAAAAAAGAAATATAGTTTTTAGAAAAGGGGATGCAATAGCATCCCTTTTTTTGTATTTATAACAAAACGTTTCACTTAATAGTTTCCCCATGATAAAATATATTAAAAATAAACTTATGGCATTCGGTGACATTTTTAAAGACAGCAATGACATCAACGAAAAAAACGTTGTTGGTTTCGCATCATTCGCAGTAATGGTGGTTTTTGCTGCCGTTGATATTATTACAGGTATTTTAGGTAAACAATTGTTAATTACCGATACTATTTTTAATTCATTTGTAATTATTACTTTAGGTTCATTTGGAATCGATGGTATTACAAAAATCTTCAGCAAAAAAGAAGAATAATGTTACTCAAATTAGGTTCACAAGGTAAAGAAGTAAAAGAACTTCAAGAATTTTTAGAAATTAGTGCTGATGGTGACTTCGGCCCAAAAACAGAAGCCGCTGTTAAAAAATGGCAATTAGCAAATGGTTTAATAGCTGATGGTATCGTAGGTCCTAAAACTTGGGATGCAATGGGATTAGCTACTACAGATGCTTCTGAAAAAGTTTATACCACAGATAATGGTTTAGTAATCCACAGACACTTCCTTCCAGTAGGTGAATATAAACAAGGTCCTATTAAGCCCGAGTGGGTATTTTTACACCACACAGCAGGTTGGCACAATCCTTATAAAACAATTGATAACTGGGGTCGGGATGATAGAGGTGCTATTGCTACCGAATTTGTATTAGGTGGTCCTTCAATTAAAGGGAATGACGACAAATACGATGGAGAAATGGTACAAGCATTTCCTGAAGGAAATTATGGTTGGCATTTAGGAGCAAATGGCTCCCAAACAATGCATAAAAATTCAGTTGCTATTGAAGTATGTAATTTTGGTTATGTTATTAATGGTAAAGCTTATCAAGGCACTACAGTCGCAGAATCACAGATTGTAGAATTATCAAAACCTTTTAGAGGACACAAAACCTGGCACAGATACTCAGACGCTCAAATTGAAGCTTTACATAAATGGATTTTATGGATTGCTGAAAGAGATAATATTGATGTAAGAGCTGGACTCCCCGCATTAGTTAAAGAAAAAGGTGCTGATGCTTTCGAATGGAATGCTGATGCTTATTATGGTAAAGTTAAAGGTCTTTGGACTCACACCAATACTCGAAAAGATAAAGTTGATATGTTCCCTCAACAGGAACTTATAGATATGTTAATTTCTCTATAATACAAAATGGAAACACCTCTAATGATGCTTACGACAATTATCGTTGCCTTAATAACGGCGGTTTTTGGGCCAATTGCTTTAGAATGGGCAAAAACTTATTTTGCAAAAAAGAAAGAAAAGCTAAATCCCGTAGATGAAGCTATACATTTAAATGCTTTAGTTGATGAACAACTTGATGTTATTATGAACGAATTAGGTTGTGATCGAGTATGGGTAACTCAGTTCCACAATGGTGGTCATTTTTACCCTACAGGAAAATCAATCCAAAAGTTTTCTATGTTTTATGAAAAAATTACCCCTGGTAATTTATCATCTCAACAAAGTTTCCAAAACGTTCCTGTATCATTATTTCCTAAAACAATGGCTGAACTTTATAAAAATGGAGAGATAGCTGTTTTAGATAAAGATGGAGAAGATTATGGTTTGAAACCATTTGCTGATCCCTATGGTGCCGAATCATATTATTTAGTAGCATTAGATGATTTACAAGATCGCTTTATTGGCGTACTTGGAGTAGATTATCAACAAAAACATAAATTATCCAAGGAAGAATGGATATTTATACGACAGAAAGCGGGTGTCATTGGTACCTTATTAGATGAATACTTAAACGGAAAAAAATAAACTTACTATCTAAATTTTAATTTGGTTTTTCCATAAAATCTTTCTATATTTATATTCAACCAACATTAAAATTCAATGTGGAATAAAATACAAGAAAGGATATTTCCCTTTATAATCGCAACCTCTGCCCTGTCAGTGTCTGCTTCGGCCGCTTTCTATTCAGTTAGTGGCCTTAGCAAACTCTTTGCTGGAGCAGCTTTAGCAGTAATTATTATGGCAACATCTTTAGAAGTAGCTAAATTAGTAATTGCTTCTTTACTTTACCAATATCGTAAAACATTACCTCGAGGATTAAAAATTTATTTAACTACAGCAGCTTTTGTTTTAGTACTAATCACCTCTATGGGTATTTATGGTTTCTTATCAGCTGCTTATCAAGAAACAGCTAATAAAGCAGGTAATATTGATGCTCAAATAGCTTTAATTGAAACCAAACGAGATAACATTAGGGACCAGTTAGCGGTATATAATGCAGAAAAAAGCACTATTAACGGGGCAGTAGCTGATTTACAAGCTGGTTTAGCAAACAACGTCATACAGTACACAAACGCTGAAGGTCAATTAATTACAACAACCTCAAGCTCAACTCGTAGAGCCCTTGAAAAACAACTAGATCAAGCAGTTGAAAGACAAAATGAGTTAAATACCAAAATAGATGGTTTAAATACTCAATTATTTGAGTACGAAACTGAGATAGTAGAAGTTCGCACTGGTAATGATTTAGCAGGTGAATTAGGCCCACTTAAATATCTTTCAGGTTTAACTGGGATTCCAATGGATAAGATTATTAATTATTTACTTTTAACTATTATTTTTGTATTTGATCCTTTAGCAATTGCTCTTGTAATTGCCGCTAATTTTGCTTTTGAGCAAATTAGAAAAAAATATAAGTCTAATCTTTATGGTGAAAAAGTTCCAATTTCTAAAGAAGAACAACGTCAACATATAGTTGATATGATGAAAGCTGATGAAGAAGATGGATTATATGAAGAATGGGACTCAACCTTAAATGATGGTTTAGAAGATGAAGAATGGGATGAAGAAGAATTACCTGTAGATTTAGGTGAAGATGTAGTTGAAGTAAAAAAAAAAGCTTCAAACGAAAATATAGAAGATTTATTCGAAGACTGGGAAAGTCCTTCAACCAACTTAAAAAACGAATTAGATTTAAACAAAGACGGAATCGTAGACGATCAAGAAATAAATTTCGCTAACTTAAAAATACAAAATTTAGAAAGACAACTAGTCCCAGGACTATCAACTTTTAGAAGAAATAAAATTATTAGTGAAATTGAAAGAATTAAATCTCTTTTTCCACCAAAAGATGATGATTTGACAATAAAATATAATTAAAAATTTGGAGACCCGAAAGGGTCTTCGTATATTTACACCGCAATTGAGAGTTATGAAAAAACGAGTATTATATCTTCACGGTCTTGAAAGCCAACAAGGTGGAGACAAAGTCGATTTTTTAGCAGATAAATGTTATGTCCATGCTCCTGTTATGGATTATAGCCGAAAAGATATTTTTAGTTTTTTAATTAATAAGGTAGAAGATCTAAAACCTGATCTTATTATTGGTAGTAGTATGGGTGGTTATAGTGCTTATATATTAGGTGCTCTTTACAAAATCCCAGTTATTGCTTTTAACCCAGCATTTCATAGTAGAAGTTTTGAACCTAATTATCCTGAATTTATTCATCATCAGGTTTGTCAAAATGCTAGAATTATTTTAGGAAATGAGGATACTGTTATTAACCCTGATAGAACTTTAGAATGGTTAAAAGACCATATAATGAACCAACATCCAAAAATTAATATTGAGCGTGTAGATGGAATGGGACATAGAGTACCATTTGACATATTTATAAACAAAATCGCTCATGAGCTTTAATTTACACGGTTGGTTTAAAAAACAATATCTTAGAGAAGAGTCCGGATTTGATAAAAATGTATGGATTACCCTTACTAAAGATGAACAAGAGGAATTTGCTGAAGAAATTTTTGATTTAATTTCTACAGCTTATGCTCCTATTGGTGGTCATTCTAACTACAAATCCCCAGATGATGTTACAGGTGCTGAAGGTGAATCAGACTATATGGTTATAGATTTAGATGATGATCCTGAATTTGATGCTTTAAAGATTACTCAAGATAAAGAAGCAGGTAATAAATCCGTAGGTATGGGACATGATGGTTCAGGACCTGCTAAATCAGCCGCCGTAAATATTACAGCAATTATGCTTAAAGAACCCGGACATTATGTTGAAGTATCAGGTAAATTAAAAGATATTTTACAATCTAAAGGAGTTCCAGTAGTTACAGATGAAGAAACTATTCGTAAAGCTCTTAAAGGTAAACAAATTGAAATGAATAGTGATGGAACTTATTCACGTTATATTGGTGGTTCTAAACACACCAAAACTATGATGGGTAACCCTCTTACCAAGTAAAAAATACGTGGTCGTGGATTCCAATATTAGTACAATTTGGGTCTTGTCTACAAATAGGTTGTTCAACTCTAGCTACACTTTCTGAAACAGCACAACTAGCTAATAATAATAATACGATGAAAGCAAAAATCTTTTTCATATGTTTTGATTTTAATTGTTAATAATTTGGCGATTATACATATTAACGTCATCTGCGTCATTATAGAGTCATATAAAAACGTCATATGAAAAGTTTGGAGCCCCGAAAGGGGCTTCGTACATTTACCATGTAAATGAAAAAATAATAAAGGTTATAGTCATGAAAAAGCATTTCGAAACAGCAACAGAAAAATTTGAGTTCACCGTTGATTTAGGTGGATGGAGAAAGAAAAAAGTATTTGAATTTTTCCCTAAAGGTGAAGAATCATGGTCATCAGCTGCAGTCCGTGAATTGAGTTTGTTTGGTAAAAGCATGAATGTTAGTTCTATTACAAAACAAGGATTAATGATGTATGATTTTGATATGTTAGGTAATAAACTTACTGCTAAAATTAAGTGGGAAGATGTTGAATTAGGAAATACATTAGATGAACCTAAAGAAATCCCCGGATTTGAAGGTACAAAAGAAGCTTTAGATAATCTTTCAATTTTTAAATAAGTTATGACATACGATTTATCAACCAAATACGCTGAAAAAACCGGTATATTAAGAGGTACTATGTCTTGGGTTGCCCTATACGAAGATATTTCAGATGAAGCATTTAAAAAATTAGCTCGTTGTCTTATTGAAGTAGGTGAAGAAGGAGATGCATTAGATAATCAAACAAAAGGTTGGCTAATGGAGGCAGCCGAAAAAAGAGGCATTACATTGTAATTATGGCTTGGCAGTTTATTAAAGAAAGTTCAATCTCACATAGTCGAGAGGTTGTTGAAGAACATATTTCAAAACTTCAACCTCTCAATTACAACCAATTTCGTTGGTGGCGTACTCATACTGATAATGTTAAACCACTTGGTAAACGTGCTCCACTCAAAGATCGTATTGCAAATGGAGATTTTGAACCATCATCTTATCTTTGGCAAGCACAATTAGCGTTGTATACTGCTAAAGACAAAGTCAATCTTCAAACAGATGATTATCAAAAGCAATTAGAAAATCTTGCTGTTGATTTAGCTCGTTACAAACGATTGATGGAAGATTATGAGAAAGAAGAATCTCAACGTATGGAAGATTTGTATAATGCCTTTACCTCAGCATATCAAATTACCAAAGATGAACTTACAGAAGCATTTCTTAAATGGCCCGGTGATATTGCTTCGTTTTATGGTATGGCTGAAGAATTTTTCCGTAAAACCCCCGCTGAAAATAGAAAAAATATGAGAGGGCGTGGTCGTCCTCCTAAAGTAAAAATAGAACAAACACCTAAAGTATTACAAGTAAAACGAGGTCGAGGTCGTCCTCCTGGGAGTAAAAATAAAAAATAATGAAATTAGAAATTGGAAATAATCAAGGACACGTTATTATAGACGATACCTCAGGAAAAATTATGTCTGTATTAGTTAGAGATGCTGTAGAAGGTAAATCTGATTTTATTGGTACTACCAGTTATACTAACAACCATGATGGTACCCATACTGATATGAGACCTACTCCTTGTTCAAATCATGCTACCCAACAAGACGAAGATGAAGAAGCTGAAATGCGAATGAGAATAATTATGCAAAATGGTAACACAGGAGAACACTATGACTTGGATCCAGAAGAATAGTTTCATATATTCATTTTAAATATTTAAGTTATGATAAAAGTAAGCCATGAAACCCCTTTATGTTTGCTGGGGGATAGTGAAAAATTTAACGACTATGACTATTGCTTGCCTCATTTACTCGATGAGGAGGAAGGTTATCTAGAATATTTTAGACAAGCCAAAGCAAAAGGTCGATACATTATTATGGACAACTCACTTCATGAGCTAGGAAAAGCATATGATACTGAACGTTTAATGTATTGGATTTCTGAATTAGAACCAGATGAATTTATTGTACCTGATGTCTGGCAAGATAGAAATGCATCCGTAGAAAATGCTAAAGAATGGGCTAAAATTATTCTACCTAAAAATACTACTAAAGTAGTTGTTGTTCAAGCAACTACTATCCATGAAGCATTTACTTGCACTCAGGCCTATAAAGATTTAGGTTATGAAAAAATTGCATATTCTTATGGTGCTTCTTATTACAATGATGTTGTAACTCACCCTAATAAACATTTAGGTAAAGCTTTAGGTCGTATGGTAGTTTTAAGTACTCTATATAATCAAGGTGTTTTAACTAAAGATGATAGAGTGCATTTGCTGGGTTGTCAAGTACCTCAAGAATTTGGTTGGTATAAAGGAATTGATTGTATTGAATCAATTGATACTTCAAATCCAGTAATGGCTGCTTTAGAAGGTATTTATTATACTGATGCTGGTTTAGATAAAAAACCAACAGCAAACATGAATGATTATTTTTATATGTTAAGTGATCAAGTTAATTATGATTACTTAATTCATAATGTTTATAAATTTAGAGAAATTAATGATCTATAATATGGAAGAAGAATACGTAAGTTTATTTGATTACCTAGGAAAACCCGCAGGTGAAAAACTAGGTTTAGAAGTAGCAACAGCTGCTGGTAAAGCAGGAGAACCAACTAAAAGAAAAATGGTTGCAAATGCAAAGTATAAGGGACCTGTAAATATGTTCCGTCGTGAATTTTTAAATGAATATTTTAATCAACAAAAGCGTTAGCCTATACGCTTAAAATACCTGGCAAATTTAAATTATATAAATTATGTTATTTACAGACGACCAATTAGGTAAATTGAATGCGAAACACGCAGTAGTATCACTTTCAGGTGGTATGGATTCGAGCACTTTGTTGCTTAAATGTATCAAAGAATTTGATACAGTAACGGCTTTGTCTTTTGATTACGGACAAAAACACCGAGTTGAATTAGAGCGAGCTCAATCATTAGTTGATTATTTGAAAACTAGTGGTTATGATGTTCGTTATCGAGTAATCAAATTAGATGGTTTAACAGACCTATTAAATTCTGCTTTGGTAGAAGGTGGAGATGAAGTGCCTGAAGGACACTATGCTGAAGAAAACATGAAAGCAACTGTTGTTCCTAATCGCAATAAAATCTTTGCTTCAATTACTCAGGCAGTAGCACTTTCAATCGCAGATAAAACGGAAGAAAACACTGTAATTGCGATGGGAATTCATGCTGGTGATCACGCAATCTATCCTGATTGTCGTCAAGAATTCCGTGACTTGGATTTTGAAGCATTCCGTTCTGGTAACTGGGGTTCTGAAAGAGTATTTGTTTATACTCCTTATTTAAATGGTGATAAGTTTACTATTTTGGAAGATGGGCAATGGTTGTGTGATTACTTAGTAATTGATTTTGATGAAGTTTACTCACGTACTAATACTTCTTATAAACCAATTAAAATCTATCATCGCCCAGAAACTAATGCTTACAAATGGTATTCAGATTATAAATCAGCATCATCAGTTGAACGTGTAGAAGCATTTATTAAACTTGGTCGTCCTGATCCTGTAGAGTATGCTGATGAAAATGGTGTAGCAAGTTGGGAAACAGTTGTTGAACACGTATCTAAAGTACTTGCTAGTCATGAGTGATGGAATAACAGAAGCACGTAGAGGTACTTATTGGGATAATAATAAATACAATCACAATGATAGTATTCACAACCCAGAATTGTACGGTAAAATTAAAAATACTAAAGATATTAAATTGAATACTGAAATTAAAAAATATATGCCTAATCAAAAATGGCATCGTTATGTAAGTTTTATGAAATCAGGAGTCCGCATTTTAGGGTATGCTCTTCTACCCTTTAATTTGGGTTGGGCAGTTACTTTTCTTATATTAAGCGAAGGAATTGGTATTATTGAAGAATTAGTATAATGAAAAGAAGTAAATATATTCTCCCAGAACGTTATGTAGTAGTAACTCAAGATGGTGAGGTATTTACTGGCTTAAAAGGTGGAAGATTTCAATATTCACCAGATTGGTCCAAGGCAAAACCCTTGGACCTTTCCAACACCTACTATTTAATGAGAGAAAAAGGAAACGAATTAATAAAAGAATCTGAATTATGAAATATTTGTATTTTAGCGCCCCCTGGTGTGGGCCTTGTCGTCAATACGGTCCTGTTATGGAACGTGTAGGTCAAACAGTACCTGTTCAAAAAGTAAATGTAGATGAAAACCAACAGTTGGCTATGGAATATTCTGTTCGTAGCGTCCCAACTGTAATTTTAATTGATGAATCAGGTAAAGAATTTGCTCGCCATGTAGGAGTAAAAGATGGTCAACTATTAGTAGAACAATATAATAACTTTAACAATGCCTAAATTTCAATCAACAAAAGTATTTGACGGGTTTAGTACAGTATTCCGTCAATGGAAAGCTGAAGGAACACATTGTAGATTTTTACACGGTTATGGTGTAAGTTTTAAAGTATGGTTCGAAGGAGATCTTGACGAACGTAACTGGGTTTGGGATTTTGGAGGTATGAAACGTGCCAAAGGTACTATTGATGGTATGTCTCCTAAAGATTGGATGGAGTATATGTTTGATCATACCCTAGTAGTTGCTGAAGATGATCCTTATCTAGAAGGATTTAAAGCAATGGATGTTCATGGTTTAACCCAAACACGAGTTGTACCTGCTACAGGTGCTGAACAATTTGCTAAATTTATTTATGAAAAACTCAACACTTTTATTAACGAAGAAACCTCTGGTCGTGTTAAGGTTGTAAAAGTTGAGTTTAGGGAACACGGTAAAAATAGTGCTATTTATGGCGATTAACGAAAAATTATGGAAAAAGTCGGCCCCATTAGGTCGCATTGAAGATTATGACAAAGTTCTCCCAGTATTGGAACTTTATAGATGTGTGCAAAGTGAAGGAAGTCGTTTTGGACGTCCTACGATTGCCGTTCGTACTACTGGCTGTACTCACCGCTGCTATTTTGGTGAAGGTGGGTGGTGTGATTCCTGGTATACATCCATTCACCCTGAAAAGGGCGGCTTTACGTTTAATGACATTATTAAAATTTACGACGAAAACCCCCACGTCAAGGAAATGATGTTAACAGGAGGTTCTCCAACAATGCACCCAGCATTGGTAAATGAGCTAACCCACTTTGCAAATGAAAGAGGTATTTTTATTACTATCGAGACTGAAGGTTCTCATTTCCTCGAAACGGATTATCCGATTAACCTCATTTCTTTGTCACCTAAGTTTAGTAATAGTGTCCCTGTTGTTGGTGCCCTTACTCCCAATGGATCAGTTACAGATGAAAAGATGGTTCAAACACACAATCGTCTTCGCCTTAATACTGAAGCCATTAGAGCGACTCTTGATTATCATGCTGACTATCACTATAAGCCTGTCTGGGATGGCACTGATGAAGGCCTCGCTGAAATCGAAACTTACAGAGTCGAACTCGGTATTCCTAAAGACAAAACATTTGTTATGCCTGCCGGAGATACTCGTAAAACATTAATTGAAATGTATCCTAAAGTATTTGAAATGTGTGCTGAGCATGGCTATAACATGACTGGTAGAGATCACATTATTGCTTACGATACTAAACGACAAGTATAATGGAAGAAGCACTTGAAATATTAGACAAAATAGAAGAAAATGTTTCAGTGTGTTGTGCCATTACTATGGAGCCAGACGAAGTTCTGGCTCTTATAGATAAATTAAGAGAAATTTTAAAAGAAAAATAATGTATACTTACAATGCAACTGTAACTAAAGTAGTTGATGGAGACACTATTGATGCTTTAGTAGATTTAGGATTTGATACTTGGAAACAAATCCGTATCCGTTTAAATGGAATTAATACCCCAGAATCTCGAACTCGTGATTTAGAAGAAAAAGCTAGAGGATTAGCTGCTAAAGCTCGTTTAAAAGAGATTTTAAAAGAAAATAAAAATAAATTTATTTTAGTTTCTTATGGAGTAGGAAAATATGGTAGATGTTTAGGAGAAATTTTTCTTACTGAAAATTCAGATAGTGTAAATAATTTGTTGATTAGTGAAGGCCACGCAGTAGAATACCACGGAGAAAAAAGATAATATATGAGAGAATTACTATCTGCAAAGGATATTGATATCCAAACAAAAATTATAGCTAAGCAAATTGCTGATGACCATCGTGGGGATAAGACACCTGTTGTGATGGTTGGTTTATTAAATGGTGCCTTTATGTTTTACGCGGACTTGGTGCGTAACATGAGTATCGACGTAGAATGCGATTTTATGCGCGTTAAATCGTATATAAGCAAAAACAAACAGGGCGACATCCAAATCACCAAAGATTTAGAGACACCCGTTAAAGGCAAACATGTTTATTTAGTAGATGATATTTACGATACTGGTAATACTATGCAGGCAGTAATCGATTATTTAGAAGTCAAACACCCAGCCTCAATTTCAATTGTATCTTTAGTTACTAGAATGACATCACCACTTCCAAAACAAAAATCATACCACGCCTTTACTATTGATAATGAGTGGTTGGTAGGATTTGGAATGGACAATGATAAAGGTTATTTAAGAAATTTACCCTCAATTTGGGCTCTCTAAAATATTTTATTACATTCACGCAAAATAAATAAGTTATATGGAAAACAAACGTCGTAAAAAGCACGAAGATATTGAGTGCGTTCCTGTAGGAATGGCAAATGGTGTAGCAGCTGGCTTCCCATTCACAGACAAAGAAAAATGGTCAATGGTAAATGAAGCCGAAGAAGCATTCGGTAAATTCCTTGATGCCCTAAAAGTTGATTGGCGTAACGATCCTAATTCTATGGAAACACCCCGTCGCGTAGCTAAAGCTTACGTGTTTGATTTGTTTGCTGGTCGTTATGATAATTTTACTGAAATTACTTCATTCCCAAGTGATGGTTATGATGGAGTAATTATTGAGCGAAACATCCCTGTTACCTCAATGTGTTCACACCACCACCAAACAATTAGAGGTGTAGTTCATATTGGTTACATTGCTGGAGCTGATGGTCAAGTAATTGGTTTGTCTAAATTGAATCGTATTGTTGAGCATTTTGGCCGTAGAGGCGCTATCCAAGAACAACTTACTTCAGCAATTCATCAAGCTGTAGATAAAGTATGTGAAGGTAACAAAGGTGTTATTGTAACTGTAGTTGCTACTCACAATTGTGTTTCTTGCCGTGGTATCAAACATCAAGGTGCTGCTATGGTAACTACTAAAGCATCTGGTGTGTTTATGGAAAATGATAACCTAGCACGTAAAGAGTTTTTTGATTCACTAAAAATTAATAATGGTCATGTCTCAATTTAAAGATTTAATTGAAATCGAGTTACGCAATAGTTTAGGTTTACTTCAATCTCTTAGAGATAGAGACCAACTAAGCTTAACCCCAGAAGCTGAATGGGCTTCTATTACAGCAGAACGTATTGCTGTGAAATTTAATGGTGATTATGTCCCATTTGTAAGCGAAGTAGAAACATTTAACGCCACAATGGGCAAACCTAACAATTATGAACCAGTTATTCCAGAAGAAAACGAGTGGATGTTTGTTTACAATTTCATCCTTGAGGAACTTGAAGAGTACAAACATGCTTGTGAAACGGGAGACATTGTTGAGGTACTTGATGCTTTATGTGACATTGCCTACGTTTCTATTGGTAACGGAGCTATGCTACATGGTCTTAAAGATAAGCTATGGTCAGCATATCAAGAAGTACAAGCGTCCAATATGTCAAAGGCTTGTCTTAACGAAGAAGAAGCACAAGCGACTGTTGAACTCCGAAGTAAAGAACAGGGCGAATCTTGTCACTATGAAAAGGTTGGAGACTATTTTATTGTCTATCGAAGCCGTGATCGTAAAGTAATGAAAAATATAAATTACTTTAGACCAGATCTTTCCCAGTTTTTTAGTAATGATGAACTAGCTCGACTTAGAAACGAAACATTAGGAATTTGATGTACAAAAAATGTTATGCTCAACGTCTCAAAGAAAATACTTATTTAATTCATCTTTGGGAGGATAGTGGTTATAGTAAAATTGAATGGACTAATCAGGCCTATAGTGAGTGCGACGAATCAGAAGCCACTCATACAGGTTTGAATGGAGAACCTTTAAAAAAAGTTAGAAATTGGAAACCAGATAACCCAAAACTTCATTTTCATGACATGACTCCTTATCAAAAGTTCCTTATTGAAAAATATGGAATTAATGATGAACCGTCTAAAACTCATCGTGAGCTATTTTTTGACATTGAGACCGAAATGGGAGACGCTCTTACTGAAGATTATATTAAGAGCGCTCCTAAAAAGGTCACCTCAATTGCTTGGTATGATAAACAAGTAGATGAATGGGCTATTCTTATTTTAGATGCTAAAAATCAAATTAATCATACTAAAGCAAAAAATAAAGAAATTATCCCTTGCCGTACTGAAGAGGAATTATTGCTTAAATTTCTAGAAAAATTTAGAGAAATTGATCCTGATATTGTAGTAGGATGGAACAGTGATTACTTCGATATTCCTTATTTATATTATAGAATTTGTAATGTATTAGGTGAGGATACTGCTCGTTACTTATCTCCAATTGGTTTTGTTAGAGAAACTCCATGGTTTAAAGACCAATATGTTCAAATAGCAGGAGTTGAATCACTTGACTACATGCGCCTACATAAAAAATTCAGTTGGGCTGATGAACCATCATTTAAATTAGATGCTATTGGAGAAAAATACGCAGGGATAAATAAAATTGAGTATGAAGGTAGTTTAGACAGATTATTTGAAACAGATATTAACAAATTTATTCAGTATAACTTTCGAGACGTTGAAATTCTAAAAGTATTAGATGAAAAACTAGAATATCTAGCACTTGTAAAAAACCTATCACATAAAGGTAAACACAATTATAGTGAAGTTTATGCTAATACTAAAACCCAAGATGGAGCCATTTCAGCTTATTTATTGAGTGAAGGACTTGTACCCCCAGCTAAAGACCGCAACCCACTTTCCAAGAAAAACTATGCTGGGGGTTACTTGTTTTGCCCTAAAGCCGGTATTTACAACTATATGTTTGATGAGGATTTGACCTCACTATATCCTTCAATTATTATGACTGTTAACATTGGTAAAGAAACAATGGTTGGTCGTATTATTGATGCTGATGATAGAAATAATCGTTTAGGTTTAAATGATTTACTTGCTAGGGATCCTGAAGAAGAACTTATTATTGAAAATGCTAAACGTAAACGTACTAAAATTAAAGTAGGTGGTTTAGTTAATTTGATTAAAGATATGAAAATGGCCGTTTCAGCAAACGGTGTATTCTTTAGAACAGATAAGGAATCAGTTTTATCTACTATTTTGAAAAAATGGTTTGATGAACGTGTTTTATATAAAAACCAAATGAAAAAAGCATATAAATCAGGTGATAAAGAAGCTGGTGCTGGTTTTCATATGAAACAATATACTATGAAGATTTTGTTGAATAGTTTGTATGGTGCAACTGCTCTTGGTAGTTTCCGTTATGGTAATGTTATTTTATCTGAAGCAATTACTTTGAGTGGTCAGCGTATTATTCAAGAAAGTGCTTTAGCAGCAAACCGTCACATGAATAAGGTTATTAAAGGAGAAATTAATTTAAAACTAAAAAAAGATGATTTACAACACAAACCAGGTGAAAGGATGACTGTTGTTGGTACTAGTTTTAGTTTAGGAACCAGTGAATCTTTAGAAAGATAATGAAACATATAGAAGATACTCCTTGGTGGATTTGTGATCCTGAAGATACTAATTATGTAGCATATTCTGATACAGACTCTATCTACATTCATGCTGAACCTCTGTTACGTTATTTGTATCCTGATTTTGATCAAATGTCAAGTGAAGATAAAGATGATAAATTAGAGGAAATTGCTCTTAAGTATCAAGACATTATTACTGATTCTTACAATGATTTGGCTAAAAATTGCTTTAATGTTCAAGAACATAGACTTGAAATGAAGACTGAATGTGTTATTCGTTCAGCTTATTTTAGAGCAACAAGACGTTATGCTCAGTGGATCACTAAGCAGGAAGGTATTACAAAAGAATCACTTGATGTTAAAGGTCTTGAATTTAAAAAAGCTAATTTTCCACCTGTATTAGGTAATTTCTTTAAACAAGCATTAATTGATGTATTGAAAGGTGCGAAACAATCTGAGATTGATGCTCGCGTTAAGGAGTTTAGACAGCAAATATTAGACGGTAGTATACCGCTTACAACATTAGGTAATCCTACATCTGTTAAAACTCTTAATAAATATATTGATCGTAAGGCAAGGGCAGGTGAAATGTTTTCCGTGATTGCTAAAGGAGCCCCAGCATCAGTTAAATCTACTATTGTGTATAATGATTTGCTTAGGTTTTGGAAATTAAGTAATGATCACAGTTATATTGTTCAAGGTGATAAAGTAAAATGGATTTATTTAAAACCTAATCCTTACCAAATCGAAGCTATTTCATTCCTAGACTTTGACTTGCCAGAAAAAATTCGTTTATTTATTGAAGAATATGCTGATCGTAAAAAAGTGTTTGAATCAATTTTGTTAAATAAGTTAGAGGGATTTTATAATGATCTTGGATGGACATTAAATTTAAATCCTTATAAAGAAATGTTTTTTAATTTATAATATGGCTAAAGTATACGGATTATTTTTTGGAGCACATGGTTTTTCTACTTCTTTAATTGTAGATGGAAAAATTGAATATGCTGTAGAAGATGAAAGAATTGCCCGAGTAAAATCTGGTTGGAGATGGTGGAAACCTCCCTATGATTCTATCAGAGAAATAGAAAAAGCTAGTGGTATTACTCTTGAAGATGCTGATAAAATTATTATAGCAGACCCTACAATGCATTATTGTATTCTTCAATTTAACAATGATGAAGTAAATGAAGAATATGCTGCTGATTTAAGAAATCGTTTAATAAAACTTAAATCAAAAGTTAGTTGGATGAATCATCATGAAGCCCATGCTTACAGTACTTATTATCTTTCAGGATTTAAAGATAAAACATTAGTGCTTACCTCAGATGGGGGATCTTATGAAGGAGAATATGGTACTATAAGTTTAGCAGAAGATGGAGTTATGAAAAAAATTCATTCTATTCCTATTGCAACAGGAGCTTCTATAGCTAATATGTGGTTTTATGCTTGTACTTATTATGGTTGGAGAGGTACTAAAGACGAAGGTAAAATCATGGGGATGGCTGGGCATGGAAAATATAATGAATATTTGTATAATGCTATAAGTCAATGTGTTAATTATAAAGGTAATTTAGAATTTTACCCTGGGGAAAATGGTCCTACTACAGATTTTATTTATAGGCATTTAGAAAAAGAAGGATGGTTTGAAGGACAAAAAAATAGACAAGATTTTGCTTATAATCTTCAAAAGTATACTGAAGATATTTTTATGAAGTACCTAACAGATGTTGCTAAAAAATATCCTCAATACCGAAGTTTAGCTTTAGCAGGTGGGGTTTTTGCTAATGTAAAACTAAACCAAATAATTAATGAATCAGGTTTATACGATAGAGTGTTTATTACTCCCGCTATGAGTGATGAAGGTTTAAGTTTAGGAGCTGCTATTAAAGGTTCAATAGATATAGGTGATTGGGATGGAGTTAAACAATTAGAAACTTCGTTTTTAGGATTAGAGTATTCCCAAGAAGAAATTGATCAACAGGCCTCTAGATTATCTGTAACATCATCACCATTAGATTATAAAGAAGTAGGTAAACTAATTCATGAAGGTAATATTATTGCTTTATTTAATGGTAAATTTGAATTTGGTCCTAGAGCATTAGGTGCTCGTTCAGTAATGGTAAGACCTACAGATGCTGAAACCCATGAAGTGCTTAATACAAGATTAGAACGACATGAAATTATGCCATTTGCTCCCTTTATAATGAGTGAATATGCTGATGTTGTATTTGATGTTCCTCAATCTCAACATACTGCTGAATTTATGACTATGTGTTATACAGTTCGTTCTGAATGGGCAGATAAAATCCCAGCAGTAATCCACCGAGTAGATAATACAGGGCGCCCTCAAATTGTATACAAACATAAAAACCCTGTATTTTGGAATATATTAAATGAGTATCATAAACTTTCAGGTATCCCTGTTATGCTTAATACTTCATTTAATGGACACGGAGAACCTATTGTAAATACTCCTGAACAAGCATTTGCTCACCTTACAAAAGGTACAATTGATTATTTGATAGCTGGAAATAAAATTTATAAAAAAGTATAATGAGTATTTTAGTAGAATATAATAAAAGAGGTTTAGGACCTATAGTTCATAACCAAATTGAAGAAGATTTATTAATTTTTTATAACCATATAGTAAATGGTAAAAAATATGTAGCTTATACTCTTGATTTACAAGGAGGTTGGTATAGACAAGCTAATCGTCAGTGGTTTTGTAATTGGAATATTGAAGCTTTTAAATGGAATAAAGGTAAATTAATAAAAGTTGCTGAGGATAATTTTCATCCTTACAAGAAACGAATTCATTTCCATTTAGATGAAGAAGCAACTATTGAAGAGCATAAACAGTATATTTTAGCATGTATTGAATTTATTACGTTGTGGGAAATTGACAGTTATACTATTGAAACTTATTATGCTGATCAATTAAAATCTGAATTCCCAACGTTATTCCTTAGTGAATTTATTTTAGATGATAATTGCTATGCTAATTATGTAATAAAAAGAACTCCTAGTGCTTATAGTAGTTATGAAAATTTTGGAGTCCCATCATTAAAAGAAGAATTTTTATATTTTAATTTTGACCACCCATGTAACCCAGATAATCAAACTTCTTACGAATTTGCTAAAAGTATTTTATTTGGTCCTGATTATGAAAATTTATTATCTTTCTTTCCTTATGAGTGGACTCTTAAAGAACCCATTGTATATTAATACAAATATTAAGTTATGATAAATAAACTCACTCTACAATCAGTTATTAATAAATACTATTTAGGACTTAATGAGTCTGTAAAATGGTCTATTGCTAATAATAATCTTGAAATTAGCTTTATGACTCCTACCAAAGATGTTATTGGTAATGTTATTTGTGAAGGTTTTGAATTAGAAAATGCTAGCTTAGCAATTTATGATACTAAAAAATTACAAAGTCTTATTTCAATTTGTAATGGAGATTTGCTTCTTGAACTAGAAAAAACCAATAAAGTATTTACCAAATTGAAAATTTCAGATATGAATTTCAATTTAAATTATGCTTTATCAGATCCATTGCTTATTGATAAAGTAGGTACTGTAAATGTTCCTGATTGGGTTGTTGAATTAGATCTAACACCTGAAGATATTGAAAATATTATTAAAGCTAAAAGTGCATTAGCACAAATTGATAATATGTTAGTTACTACAACCCAAGATTTAGATGGAAACGATGTTGTAGAATTTATATTTGGTGATGAATCCGGACACAATAATAAAATTACCTATCAAATTGTAGGTAATATTAAGGAACAAAATATGAAACTACCCTTCAATTCAGATATGTTAAAAACAATCCTTCAAGCAAATAAAGATATGGATGGTGGTAAATTATATTTGAGTACAATGGGACTTATGAGATTAGAATTTTCAAATAATGGAATTTCTAGTGAATATTTTATGGTAAGACGAGCAGAAACTGAATTTTAAGTTTAAAAAAATATGGAAAATTTTTTATTACATAATATTCCTTTTAAATTACATACTAATGATCTTATTTCTAATGATATAAGCCAAAGTAGGGATTTTTATGAAGTTGAAATTTTTAAATTATTTCAACCTTTTATACCAACAGAAGGTGTAATTTTAGATATTGGGGCTAATATAGGTAACCATTCGGTAATGTTTGCCTTAAATTATCCTAATTCTAAAATATATGCTTTTGAACCTGCTATGATTAATTTTGAATTATTGGATTTTAATACTAAAACATTGCCTAATATTGAAATATTTAAAATAGCTTTAGGTAGTAATAATGGCCTAGTTAGTATGAATTGTGAGAATATAACTAATAAAGGTAGTTTTGTTATAGATAGTACTGGGGAAAAAGTACCATCAATGAAAGTAGATACCCTTAATTTTTCTTCAATTTCATTTTTAAAAATAGATGTAGAAGGACATGAATATTCTGTAATAGAAGGAGCCGCAGAAACAATAACTACCCAAAAACCAGTTATTTGGATTGAAGATTTTTCTTATGACACTGTTAATTATTTAATCAATAATTTTAATTATAAAATAAGAGCTAAAGGACCTTATAATAATTTTTTACTAGTTTCTAAAAATTAATATATGTATATTCGACAAAACCGATAACTTTAGGGAGCTGAGTTTTGTTAAGTTTAACCCGCTGATCTTCGGACAGCACAAATTTTAATGATATGAGTACATTATTTTTCGAGAGACAACTCTCACCATTTGATCTATTATTTAAAGACTTTTTTAAGTCTGAGTTGGATTTCCAACCGGCTATTGAAGCCAAATTTTCCCACCCAGTAGATATTTTTGAGAACAAGCATGGGCTTCATTTTGATATTGCCTGTACTGGTCTTTCTAAATCCGATATTGAAATTAATATCGAAGGAGATGTTCTTAGAATTTCCTACAATAAACCCAAAGATGAAGCTTGTTGTGAAACTAATGAGTGTAATTATATTCACAGAGGAATTGCTAAGCGTTCATTTAATTTAGGTTATAAAATTGCTCCTAAATTTGACCTCTCCAAAACAGAGGCAATGATGGAAAACGGATTGCTAGGAATTAGAATTCCATTTGCTGAAGAAGCTAAACCAAAAGCAATTAAAATTAAGTAAATAAATCGCTCCCTAAAGTTGGTTTTGTTAAAAAAAATTCGTATATTCACGTAAAATTAAGTTATATGACAATTATTAAAGATCCGGCACTAGAGCCATTCCACATTTCTAGAGATCAACACTGCTACACTGTAGTAGAGACTATTACTCCTGAAGCTAAAAACTTAGAAAAAGGTAGTGAGGGTAAAGTTTATGAAAAACCCTTAGGTCACTTTGGGAATTTAGAAGCTGCTCTAAAAAAAATCGTAAAAGCAAAAGTTGAACTCAAAGAAGAATATAATTCAATTTTAGAATATATTAGAGAATACAATCAACAAAAAGAAACAATTAATAAATTATTTAATCAAGTAAACTTATGAGTTTAGAAGCACTATTTGATGCGGTTATTGTACGACCGATTGAAGAAGAAGAAACAATGTATGGAAACATTGTTATCCCAGATTTAGGAAAAGACCGAAATGAAAAAGGTACAGTTGTAGCTGTTGGTTCTGGTAAACCTACAGTAACCGGAAATTTTATCCCTACAGTAGTCCAAGTAGGTGATGTAGTTATTCTCCCAACAATGGGTTTTACTAAATTGGAATATGATGGTGAAGAATACTTTGTTGGACCTGAAAACCAAATTTTAGCACGAATTAAACCTGAATAATTATGCCTGTAGATTTAAGAAAAGAAATTACATTTGGAGCTGATGCTCGAAAAGAATTAATGGAAGGCATTGACATTCTTGCCAATGCTGTAGTAAGTACTTTAGGACCTAATGGTCGAAATGTACTAATCGATAATTACCCAGCACTTCCAATGTCAACTAAGGATGGTGTTACTGTTGCTAAAAATATTGTAGTAGATGGTAAGACCCGAGATCTAGGAGTTCAAGTAGTTAAAGCAGCTGCTATGAAAACTGCTGATAAAGCTGGTGATGGTACTACAACTTCAACCTTATTAGCTCGTGAAATGATTAAAGAAGGTCTTTCTCATCTTAATAATGATGCTAATGCCGTAGAAATTAAACGTGGTATTGATAAAGCAGTCCAACAAGTAGTTGAAACTCTTCGTATTAATGCTGAAGATATTTCATCTGAAGAACAACTAGAACAAATTGCTACTATTTCAGCTAATAATGATCCTGAAATTGGTAAATTAATTGCTACTGCAATGGAAAAAGTAGGTCGTGATGGTGTTGTTCATATTCAAGACAGTACTACAGGTGAAACTTATCTTGAAACAGTAGAAGGTATGCAATTTAACAAAGGTTATAAATCACATTTCTTTGTTACTGATAATAATACAATGAGCTGTAAACTTGATGATGTTTTTATTTTTATTGCAAACCACAAATTTACCCAAGTTAAAGAATTGCTTCCTATTTTAGAAGGTGTTTCTGCTACAAATAAATCATTGTTGATTATTGCTGATGATGTTGAAAATGAGGCACTTGCAACTTTAATTGTAAATAAAGCTCGTGGTACCCTAAAAGTATGTGCTGTTAAAGCTCCTGATTTTGGTGATCGTCGTAAACTTATTTTAGATGATATCGCTACTTTAACAGGTGGTGTTGTATTTGACAAAGACAAGGGTATGAAATTGGACAAATTCAGTTGGGATTGGTTTGGTCAAGCTCGTGCTGTAACTGTTACTAAAGAAGAAACTACAATTGTAGATGGTAAAGGTACAGAAGAAGCTATTGAGCAACGTGTTGCTGAATTGCAAGCACAAATTAATAAAGCTACAACTCCATTTGAAGTTGAACAATTGCAAAATCGTTTAGCTAAAATGGTTGGTGGTGTTTCTATCATTCATGTAGGTGGGCATAATGAAACTGAAATGGTTGAAAAGAAAGACCGCGTTGATGATGCACTTCATGCTACTAAAGCTGCTCTTGAAGAAGGTATTGTTCCTGGTGGGGGTGCTGCTTTACTTTATGCTCGTGAAACTATTGAAAATAAAGGTAACATTGGTGCCCAAATCGTGTATAAAGCTTGTGGTAAACCATTTGAACAAATTCTTGTTAATGCTGGTTATTCTTCAACTGATGCCCAAATGATTGGCAAATATCGATTAGTGGATTCAGGTAATGATATTTGGGCAGGTTATAACCTTAAAACTGACGAGGTTGTAAACATGAAAGAAGCCGGTATTATCGACCCAGCTAAAGTAACTCGTACAGCTCTTGAAAATGCAGCTGCTGTAGCAGGAACATTGCTTTTAACAGAATGTACTATTGTAGCTCATCCTGAACAAAAAGAAGCAACACCTGATGCAATGTATTAATTATGGAAACTAAAGTAGTAGAACATAATGAACTAATCGCCACTAGAGTGCCACCTGGAGACAGGTGGACACTCGTTGGTGATCCTAAAAAAGAGGTATTTAAAACTTTAACTGATGCTTTAGAAGCATTTCTACATCAAACCGGTTTTAAAGGTGCTTATAGATTAGATCCTATAAATAGTAAGCTATACGCTATCCAAACTCACGAAGAAGAAGTAGTGAAAGAACAACCTAAAATGTATTCGTTGTACGGAGAATTTAAACAAGGAATATGAGAGACGCCGAACGAGTAGATGATTATGATTTCCTATTAGGTGAAGAAATTACCTTTAATGGAGAAAAGTATACAATAGATGGTACTTGGCGTGTCTTAGGCAGAGGAAGTTTGTATATTGCATTACACAGTAAAAAAGGATGGATGAATGTTCATGCTCCTGAAGTTATAAAAACATACATAAATGAAAGATCACTCATTACTAGTTGAAAAATATCGTTCTAAAGTATTAGATGAATATGTTGGGAATGAAAATATTAAAAAAACTATTGCTCAATATTTGAGTCAAAATGACATTCAAAACCTAATATTTTATGGACCAGCTGGAACAGGTAAAACAACTCTTGCTAAGCTCATTGTTAAAAATCTCGATTGTGATTTCCTTTATATTAATGCCTCGGATGAACGTGGTATTGAAACAATTAGAGATAAAGTTTCGGGATTTGCATCAACAGCTAGTTTTAAACCACTTAAAGTGGTCATTTTGGATGAAGCTGATTTTCTTACTATTCAGGCGCAAGCTTCGCTCCGCAATGTCATTGAAACGTTTTCGCGCACAACTAGGTTTATTTTAACCTGTAATTATGTAGAGCGTATTATTGATCCTTTACAATCACGTTGCCAAACACTTAAAATAGTACCTCCATCAAAACAGGATATTGCTTATCATCTTATAAATGTTTTAAAAGAGGAAAAAGTAGATTGCACTGCTGATGATTTAAAAAGCATTATAAATCAGTATTATCCTGATATTCGTAAAATGCTTAATACTATTCAATTATCAATTCAAGGTGATGAGGTAGTAATAGATAAATCAATACTTGTATCATCTAATTATATGACTCAAGTACTAAAAGAATTATCTAAGGCAAAACCAAACTGGAGAGAAATTAGACAAATTATTGCAAATGCTAACGTTCAAGATTTTGAGGAGCTTTATCGTTATCTTTATGATAATGCTTCTGTATACGCAAATGAAAATGAGGGAATGGTTGCTATTTACATCAACGAGTATAGCTATCAGTCTAATTTCCGTATTGATAAAGAAATTAATGCAATGGCGCTCATTGCAAAATTAATTGAGCTAAAATGAATTTAGTTGGTAAAGATGGTCCTATTAAAGTAACTTTTTTAGACTCTAGTACATTAGAATCTATGGTTGCTCATAAATCTTATCTGGACCAGAAACTTACTTATACTAACGATGGTCGTCTTTTAGATGAAAAAGGTCAAGCTGTAATGATGGGTTGGGAAGAACCTATTATGAAAGAACAAGCTAAAACTATTACATTTTCTAAAGGAGATATTTTAAATGTAGGATTTGGGATGGGTATTATAGATTTCTATATTCAAAAGCGATTCCCTAGAACTCATTGGATTATAGAATGCCACCCAGATGTTCAAAAGAAAATGATTAGAGATGGTTGGTTAAAAGTACCTCATATTAGATGTATTTTTGCTAAATGGCAAGATGTAATTAATTATTTACCTAAATTTGATGGTATTTATTGGGATACTTGGGAAGAACCACCTGGAGATTTTTTTAGAGCTTTACCTAAAATTTTAAGAAAAGAAGGAGTATTTACATTTTTTAATAATCCTAGTAAACAAGATATTAAAAAAGGATATAAAATGAATTCTTCAAATTATAATATCCTTAAAGATTTTATGAATATTGAATTTTCATCATTTCCCATTCCAAATATTCCTTCAAAAGAAGAACAAGGTAGAGAATATTGGGATCCCTCAAATACAACTTATTACAATCCTATTTGTACTTTAAAATGAAACATTTCTTAAAATTTCTTTTAATTTGGATAAGCCAGAATTTGGCCATACCGTTCTGGATGATAGGCCACGTTCATTTAATGACAACAATTTATCAAGACATACATGAGATTTTAGCCAGCTTAAGTATGAATATTTTAGTATTAATTGGCTTTATTTTAGATTATAAACAAACAAAAACAAATAAATAAACAATTATGGATCAACAACAACAAATGAATCTCAACATTGATTTGAAAAGTACACAAGGAATCGAAACCCCAGAGGGCAACAAAGTATTTCAACAAGGCGTATTGCTTCGTAAAGTATCTAAATTTGTAGTAGGTGCTGAAGAAGATGCTGTTATGCCTATTCCTGTATTTTACGACCCTCAAACTGGTAAAATCTTAGAAAGTACTATTCCTTTGGAATTGAGAGAAGAGTATAAAAATGATACTATTTAATGTCTCAAATTGAGGTAAAAAATATTTTTGGATGGTTGGATGAGATAACTGTAAAGAAATCTCATCCCGATTCTTTCTCGGAAAAATCATGGGATAATTGGAATTCTTACATGATACACAGATATGTATCGATGTATATAGATTACATAGATGTTGTAAATTATGTACAAAAGATTAGTCCACAAAACAAAAAACAAATTTACACCATTTACCGAGAAATGATCCCAAAAAAGAAACTCTGGCTTAAGTACATTAAAAACGAAAACAAAAGAAATTATCAAGAATTAGCTGAATATATTGCTGAAAATTTATCATGTAGTTTAGGTGAAGCTGATTATTATATTGATATTTTACAGGAAACTGGTGTACGTCAAATACTTTGGGAAATGGGAGTAAATGAAGAAGAAGCAGATAAATTAATTAAAAAAGCAAAGTTATGAGCCGATTAAAAGACATGCTCTATACATCAGCAATGGCTGATAAAGCAAAAGCATTACTAACTTTAGATCTTCTAGAAAATAACCCAGCAGGTATTGGAGATCATTCAACAGAAGATTTTTATAAAAATGCTGAAGAAGCACTTGCTATGTTAGCTGATGCTGATGATCGTTTAGAAGCAAT
>Ga0208644_1000202_pt1 | contig 42793 bp, 76 predicted proteins | sample VirMetDEL_Nov_18_FD_184517 | JGI IMG/M metagenome (GOLD analysis project Ga0208644, IMG submission 184517) | Aqueous microbial communities from the Delaware River and Bay under freshwater to marine salinity gradient to study organic matter... | ecosystem: Environmental > Aquatic > Marine >...
AGTTAGCCGCACTAATCGCACTCATTTCGTATTCACCAGTTCCTGTTCCCGAGCTATCGAAACCAGTGCCAGTATAAACTTCTTGTATTTTACGTGCTGCTAAAAAGTTATTGTTCATCGGTGAGCTAGCTATTCCGCTTCCTGAGCTAAAAGTAGTGTATGTCATTATTATTGTCCTCCTATTGGGTCTGGTTCAAACCAGTCCTCGTAGTTATTTTCTAAATATTCTTTTGATTCTGCTTCTGTCATTGTTGTTATTGTTGGTATGTGTTGAATAACGCTATCGAATACATCCTCTGGTCCTTCCAATAATAAGTGGTCATCAGTTAAATTACTAAGTGGTTTATTAAAATTAAAGTTAGGACTATTCAATAACCCTTCAAGTAAGTTCTTTGGTCCTCGTACATACATATTATTTATTGTCATTTTTAATCCCACGTATTTCCTGATAATACATCAGTTATTTTTGAATCTGAAATATACTTGTTCCACGCACCCGACTGGTCAATATACACATCAGCTGGGTTTCCTGTATTGACTGAATTTCTGCCGATTATGATATTGTTCGCTGAACTAAAGTTTCCATTAGTTGTTCGTGCTTGAGTACTGCCTACTTGTGCAAGACTGCCTGAAATACCGAAAAATGCTTTCATCTCACCGCTATCGCTTGAACCACTTACCTTAAGTACTGCTTCATACCAATCAGTAGTATTAACTGAAGGTATAACATACGTTACTACATCATATTCAGAGTCAGAGTTTTGTACTTCAAAGTCAAGACGTGTTACTGAAGCAGTGTAACGAATAGTACAGTACTTAGCGAAGCTAGTATCTTGGAATGCTATAAGCATCTTATTCGCACCACCAGTCGATTTAAGTTGGAATTTGACATACAGTGTTATTTCAGTATCACTCGCACTCGGTGCTACGCCTGAATCAACATAATCGTTCACACCGTCAAACCCGTATGATTCTCCTGTATCGCCTGTTTGTCCAGTAGTCGCACCGTTATTAGTACCGTTATTACCAGCACTAGATAGGTCATCAGGATTACTCCCTGTATTATCAGCATCATCCATTGAGTACCAGAAGAAGTTACCAGTATTCAATTCTGAATCATCACCGATAAATGCACCACCAGCTACTCTAAGTCTTGCGATTGATTGAAAACTTTGTATTGTACTAAGCATCTCTAAGCGCCCCCATCTGACCACCCGTTGGTACTTGCGTGCCAGCCGTCCGCACTGTAATATGTTAATACAGCAATATCTCCTGCTGTTGATAAATTTGTAATCTTGTCACCGTCATCAAGTGCTGTGCCGTCTAACCAAATCTTATCACTTGCGTTAGGGTCTACACTAACTGCAACTGCTCCGATTGTAATAACTGTTAAGCTCATACCGTCTTCCACCGCAGGAAGTGTTAATGTTGCTGCACCAGTAACATAGTACACTGCACCAAAGCATTCAGTGTTTGTTAATGTGTGACTTGTTGCGTGTGATTCAGTGAAGATACCGCCCGAAATATCACCTGATTGTGCTGTGATGTTACCTGCTGAAACAGTTAAATCTCCACTAGGAACTGTTAGATTGCTCGTTGAATCAATTTCAAGTGCAGAGTTTCCAGCTGCATTGTTAAAAATATTGAACTCGTTTGTTTCACTTACATCTGAAAATATAGACCATTTATTTGTTCCACTTACCGCCAAATGTAATACTGGGTCAACTGGTGAATCAAGAAATAGTTTTGCTTGACCAGTGCTTGTTGACTTTATCTTTGCAAAAGCATTTGCTGCATCTTCTATTTGGAAATATGTATCAGTATCTAATGTAGTAGAATCATTCACTAATATTCCTGGTGCAGTTAAATTACCGTTATTAAGTACAAAGTTACCGTTATCATATAATTGTGCTTCGTATGTACTTGCATCAGTACTAAATCCTAAGAATCTACTTGCTGGAGTTTCGTGTCCTTGATAGTAAATACCTCCTGTTGAGGCTGTGCCACTTGCGCCTCTTGCTCTATATAGTGATACCGCAACGTTTCCGTTTGTTGAACTATCCAATAATGATTCTGCTGTTGCACCAATAACTGTCAATGCTTTTTCAGGAGCTCCACCTATTCCAACATCCCCTGCCGAAACAGTTAAATCTCCTGCTGGTATTGTGACATTCTGTGAAGAATCAATCGTCATAGCATCAGCACCGTTTACGTATGTGTACCAATCCCCTGTGGTTCGAGTGCCCATATATGCTTGTGCGACACCGTCAAGGTCTAGCCTGATTTGTGTAACATCACCACTTGCCGAACTACCGTCAAGATGTAGTCGTCCAATCGTATCGTTTGATTCAGCTTTAAGAATTGCTGCACCTGATGAAGCTGTTGTTGTGATTGCACCAGTTGAATCAACTGTTCCTGTGATATTAATATTACCTGTTCCAGTAATATCTCCTGCAATCCCTAACGTTTTGTTCGTTAATGTTTGAGCATCTGAACTACCAATTAAATCGCCGCTGACTGCTTGAACACGGTCAACCGCCGCATCAATTCCTGTTCCTGTGTTAGTTGAAGTATAATCCACCATTGTCTTTTACCTATAAGTTATAACTGCACTCCACTTTGCTTATTGCTTGGCTCGTTACACCTGTGCCAGTACTAACCTTAAAGTTTTTACCATCACTTGTTACCAAATTATAACCATCACTCGTCACGAATTGACTTACTGGTGATGGATTGGTAATCTTAATATATAATTCTTTCCCTGTGTTAGTGAACGTATGTTGTGTGCCTAATGTAACTGATTCGTAATTATTGCCTGCGTCAGCACTTAATGAACATGCGAAATTACTTGTGTCAGAAGAAGTAACTGATAATGTACCAGTAGATAAGTTATTGCCTGAGCCGCTGTTATAGTATGCTTGTTTAATAATGAGTTCTTCGTCAACATCAATAGTATAAGTTTTAGCCGAAGTGTCTTGTGTGCCTGTTGATGCTGCATCAATTAAATCAGTGAACGCGAATCTTTCGTGGAATATGTTACGTGGGTTAGTAACGTGTAATACGGTGATACCGCTTGCATTATAACTGTCCCATTGGTCGTCAGTACCAGTGCCATCCCATGTGCTATTAGGATTGTCCCAAATAGCCATGTCAGTAACAGTATTACTTTTAACAACCGTCGGACCTTCTTCAATAAGTAAAGTCTCGTTAGTACGTTTAAGGATAGGGAACGTACTGCTCTGAGGGTTAAGGTTGTCCTGTGTACCTTGTGCGTCACGCGCTAATCCTACATATCCATTCATCTATCTACCAAATTAAATGTTGTTACTTTAGTTATTTCGTCAGTCTCACCGTGTGTGACACCCGCAGTTACTGCTCTACTTATCATTGTGTTACTAGCGTCCTCAACAGACCATTCTGCAAACGTGTTACCTGTACCAGTAGTACTGGCAACGAAATGACTTGTTTGCCAGGCGTATGTACCGTTAGTAATACTTAATGCCGCATTAGTGGCTGAGACACCAGCCTCTAAACCAGTTTGTGTACTACTAGGCGTACCTGTGCCTGTTCCTGCTTCGCCGTTGACACACTCCGCTTTACACGCGTCCCTAAATATTGTTAAACCTTGATTTACTATTGCCATCTTAACTTAATACCGTCCCTTGTTCATCTTCATCTTCTTCTACTTCTACAGATGTCAGCCATCCACTTTTGCTTATTGTATGAGTAAGACTATTAATTCGTACATCTACGCCATTAATACCGTGTACACGACTCGTGAGATTAATTAATTCGCCTGCTAAGAAGTTACGTCCTTTAATTGTAATTGAACCTTTCCATCGAGGACTACTACGCTTAGAACTTAATGCTCGGGCGCGAGACTTACATTTCTTATCTATCTCCGTTCTAAGCGCTGTATTATACGAATCATTAGAAGTAACTGTAGCTCCCCATCCAGTTGTAAACCCACCGCCACCGTATGCTTTTGCATCGTACCTATTACCTTGGAAAGTGAAACTACCTGTGGTATTCTCAACGAGATTTCCTGAACGGATTTCTTCATTTATTAAAATCAAAGCTACTTCGTTATATGCTTTATACTTACTCATTAATTGTTTACTTGTTGTAGATTCGTGGAAATAATAGCTAAGTGTACCTGCACCATATAAGTCCATACCGCCATTATATATTACAAAATTAACTACGTCAAAAGTACTTTTTTTTAGACTATAGTTTTTAATGTCATCTTTAATCGACGCTACGTTACCAATTTGAATAGTATAGTCTACATCATTATCAGGATAGAACCATCTGAAATTATTATCTTTATCAACAAAGTATCGCATCTTACGACGTTGTACAGGATTTTCTTCTGAATCAGTAGGTAAGCCTGTATCACGGCCATCAAAATTATTTGTCGATTCTATAGTGCTTAAATCATCAATCCATTCATAAATAGGTTTGTAGACTTTAGCCATAGGAACAATAGGAAAATTACTATCGTTAATACGTTTAGTTTGAATACCGGGACTACTGCTTGCTTTTTGTGCAGCATAAGTACTCTCACTCATTAAATTTGCAGTTATACCAAACACTCCGTCTCCATCTACATTCTCTGATGCAGTCTCAATAAGTTCTTTTATTATTTCTCCCGATGTGAAATTATTACCTAAAGTAAATGCGCGAGGAATAGTTTGATTTAGTAAAGCAAAGGTTTTATCTGCGGCACTAATAGTAATTGGACTACGCTGTTGTTCTAACTTAACATTAAACTCTAACGCGTCAGCCACAGTTAAAGTGTCAGTATCTGACAAGGTAACAGTTCCGTCGTTCCACGCACACTTAATACTTATGACATCGTTCTCTTGCCAAATAAGTTCGCCATCATCACCAACCCATGTGTGGTATATTTGTGTCTCCCCTGTAGGTGTTCTATTAAGTACATTCTTTAAAGTAATATCTATTACGTTTGCACGTTGGTCTAAACCTTTACGAATAGTGATAGATGTCCAATCAGTTATCTCTTTTTCTGTTCCGTCAGCATTAGTACGAGTTACTGATGTAGTTAAATAAACCATTTAATTTAAACCCACCTCTTTAGTTACAGTAATAGTCAACGTGTACCTTGCTAGATTCTTCGCACTGTCTTCAGCAATACTAAAGTTCTTTACACGAATAAGTAAACTTTTGATTGTTCCATCAACTTGTAAACTACCGTGAGTAATAGAACCTAATGCAGAAGGTACGTTCTTATAACCGTCAGTGCTGTCAGAATAGTATAATAATTTTAATCCTTTAGTTGTGCACAATGTATCTAGGTTTAAAAGTAATGTTTCATAAGCTGCCTCATCGCGTGCAACAACACCTGTTAACACTAATTGCGAATTATTCTGCGTAACGTAATTTAGTTCTGAGTCTTCGTACCGTGACGGGTTAGGTGTTTCGTCAATGCTTACGTTACGTGCATAAGTGAGTTTAGCACTATTAAAAGTTATAGCATTACCGCTGTTCGCCATTGTTTCTTGCGTACCTGAATTACTTGTGTTAGCGTAACCTGTGTCTATAATTGCGTATTGTCCCATTCTCCTAATCTCCTTTTTGCGGCGCACCTAGTAATGTCTTATTTGCTTCATCCATAAAATAACTCATACTATCTATTATAGGGTCTCCTGCATTAACATCAGGCCCATTTACTACAACAGACATATCGTTGTTCTGTATTATGGTTGTAGTTTCAGTTTCAGTTGTGTCGCCTTCTCCTTTTTCAACAGATTCCTTCAACCCCATTGTTTCTCCTAGAAACTGGTTCCAGTCCATAGCTGCGCCACCCAAGTTAGCTTGGCTTCTTGCGAAATCCGCTTGTACTTCTGTTGCATAGATTGCGTTAGCCATAGCTGTTTCGGCTTTAAGGTCGGCTAGTTTTTTCTTAGAAGCGTCAATACTTGCTGTCATCGCAGTGGTGTTGAACCCTTTGAAATCTATTGTATCTATGTCACCAAACTTTCTTAGTCTACGAGGAAGTCTCATGTATGCTGAAATAGCCTTATTAATCAAACCAACTATTTTCTCAACAGCCCAACTTGCTCCCTCAACCACCGCTTTAATTATTTGCGTAAACACAAGCTTGGTTGATGCAGCCCATATCGCCCAACCTCTTTTAAGTGTGTCAACTAAAAATTCCCAATCTCTTTTTATTGAGTCTTTCATTATTTCGAACTGTTTCACTATTCTGTCTTTAGTAACAACTACAAATGCTATGAGTAACGCTAGTGCGACTATTGGAAGTGCTAATACTTTAATCCAGTACCAAGTTAATGCAATAACGTATTTGAGCTTTGTCCCAATTAGTGCAAATGCTGTCGCAATCTCAGGAAGTTTTGTACCTACTGAAACAACTGCGAGTAAACCTTGAGCTAAGAATCCTACTACCATAAACGCAAGACCTATTGCAATAGCTAATCCTATAAAACCGACACCCATAGTAGTTAGATAAGGGTGTTTTGCAACAAACCCTGAAACCGCATTAGTCATATTAATTATTGCTTCAGTTACCCATAGAAATAGTCCTGTGTTTGCGAAAGTATCAAAGATTGCGAACTTCAAAAACTCAAACGCAGCTTGAATAGCGAGAAGTCTATTCACGAAGAAATCACCTTCACCCCTTGCTTTCACAAACGCAGTAACTAAGCTATTAAGTAAATTAGTTGCTACTGTCTTTAAGGCCATACCGAAGAAGAATGTACTCATAGCTAGACTTAACAAATTGCCTTCCATTTTTCTAAAAGATTGTGTAGCTGCATCGGCTTTCTTGGAAGCTTGATTAGTGACTGCCGCAGTGCGTTTAACTACTTCGTTATAACTTACAAACTGCTTAGTTGTTCTATCGACAATCACACCTAGTTTATTGTATGTTAAGCCAGCTTTCTTTAGCTCCTTATCCATAGCAGCAGTCTTCTTAGCGCGTTCCCAAGTGTTAATAGCTCGATTCGCCGCACGCTCCATTTTAGTGAAACCCGCTATTGCGTTACTGACGTTAACAATAAAGTCAACTATGTATTTATCTCTTACTTCCATTGTTCAATCTTTTGTTTGCTTCTTCTCGCTCACGTTTGTTATGTTCGCGTAAGTGGTCGAACAAAGACACGAACTTAGTCCACGGGTAGTCGGCCTCTATACGTTGACCGCACTCTTTCTCAACATAGAATATGGCCCAAGCCATAGCCTCTTGCCAAGACTCCGTTGTGTCTGTTTTTGGTTGGGAATCAGGGCGATTCTCTTTTAACCATTTACGCAACGCTTGCGCTCTGGTAAGTTTCTCGCCCTCATTCAGTTTTTTAATAAATCGCCCTCAACATTCTCTTTAGCCTTTTCTTTTGCTTTAGCTATAGTGTCTTTATCGGACCATTTGAATTGGATTAGCATGTCTTCCATAATTTGCATTTGGTTAACTTCAATCCATAACTGTAATTCTTCTTTATCAGTGTCAGTTAATGTACTGTCCTCACGATTTACAAAGTCAAAGTATAATCTATTCAATTCCTTGATATAGTTAACTTGACTCTTGTTACGTGCGTAAGAATCCATTATCTTAGCTATCTTTTCGTTGTCTCCCATTTGAGGAGTGATTCTGTGTTCTACTGGACCAATAGTATGTGTCCAGATGCCGATTGCTTCACTGTATTTTCCCATTCTTCAATTCTCCATTTAACCGTTAAGTAAACCTAACGGATTACTCTCTTGTTCTTCTTCTTTTGGCTGTGCTAACTCTTGACGCAAAGCTTCAGCCTCTGCTTGTGCATCAAACGTCTTCTGACGTAAGTAATCAGTCCAAATACAATTCCATCTGTTACCAAGGAACTCTCGGTCACAGCGTTCTTGCCATTCCTGGAACTGATTAATAGGAACCTGGCCTACAGGAACACTAACAAAAGCAGAACCGTTATCGTCGTATCGGATAATGATACCGCTTTTCTTTAGTTTCTTTTCCTGTAGTTTAGCCAAATCCATTTAATCTAACCATTCAATAGCGCCGTCTTTTGCGAGGCACGTTATAATGAACTCTCTTTCGTAGTGTCCATCAGCACCAGTAGGTTTCAATTCGCCAAGTGTAACGTAAATATTACTCATGACTACACACGTTTCTTCGGAACCGTTGTTCAAGTATATTCTGAATGAACCAATAGTACTTCGCTCAAAGCTACCGTTAGAGTTCATACCACCTACACCGTAACGAGTGTAACCGCCTGAAATTGCTTGACCGCTACCTAATACAAGTACGTCTTGGAACTGTTCGTCACCAGTCATTACTTGAGTGCCAGTTATTTCCCACATACCTACAGAGTTAATTTGTACTGCTTGGTTTTGAAAGTTACTTGCCACAGGCCCACTCCCTGTACCTAATGTCTGTGCGTTAGCACCAACAGTCTGTGCAGTGTTACCTATGAAATCTACTTTCTCATAACTCATTTCAGGGAATTTAACACTAATATCTTTCAACTCGTTTACGTTACCAGTGAAAGTTTCGTTATCTAATGGCGTACTGTTATCCCATGTGATAGCACCTGTAGCGTATGCTGCTGTGCCTTCTCTTGCCCTAAAGCTATTACAACTTCCTGTCATTTTTAATCTTGGTCCTCCACTTCTAATGCAAAGTCACACGGTAAACAATTAGCTGTAAATCCGATTTCCCAATGTCCATCTGCGCCAGTTGGTTTAATCTCAGTTAAGTTAACTGTTGCGTTTATCATAGCAGCTGTTCCTGCTACTACATTGTTATCGAACACTACGAAAATAGCACCAGTTAATCTTTGTGCTTGACCTGAAGCTGAATCTCCGAAAGTATGTCGATGATGCGTAGTACTTATAGCTTGTCCTGTTCCTGATGACATATTAATAAAATCAGGTAAGACCGGACTAGCTCCATCGTTAGCCAATGTTAAAGCGAGTGTACCGCTTATCTCTGCGTTGGTTGCGTTCTTGTAATCTTGAATCGCGTTCTGGAATGTTCCTGTGTTCAATACACCGCTACCTGCTGTAGTGGATGTTGTACCGAGTAATGCAACTTGTTCCGAGTTAACTTGCGGAACATTAATATTAATCTCTTTACACATTATAACTTGTTCATCAGCCGAAACTAATGCGTTTAATGCGCCAGAGAAATCAATAGCAGTAGCATCAACATCATAATACAACGCGCCTTGTGCAGCATGTAGTAGTGGAATGTGATTTCCTGTTACCATTATTCTTTACTCTCCTTAGTTATTTTTTTTGTTGTTTTTTTAGTAGTGCTCTTCACTACTGATTCTCCAATTCTTCCAGTGTAATTAACGTCTTTATTCGCCATTTTCTATGTCCTTAGTTTAGTACGTAATGCCTGTATTACTTGACCCTTACCAAACTTCCGGTATGTTGATTTTAATGAGTGGTTCCAAAAACCTATTTTTTTACTCTCGCCGCGTGCGTCCCAATCAACAGATTTTCCTGCTGGTGTAACGAACGAATCACCGTATCTACCTGTTGTTCCTATTCGGAAGAACGGTTGTACACTTTTTACACCGTCCAACCATTCTGCTTTGATGTCACGGTTAACCCAAGCCGCAACAGGGAAACCGCGGTTGTAGTAACCTGCACTAACAGTGTAACCGTTCTTACGCTTTACCTTGCGTACGCTCTTACGTAATTGACCTGAGTCAGCAGGAGCGTTTATCTTAGCCTGTAACTCCATGTATCGAGCTATCTTCCACGATTGACTTTGACCTTCTCGAACCATTCTACGTACTTTACGCCTGAGCGCTGTACGCCATGTGTTGCCGTCTCTATAAGTTGGCATTATGACCTGCATATCGTTGCTCGAAACGTTACTCCGAACAACGCAACCACTACACGTTTACGGTCCATATCCATTAAAGATACGTCACGGCTAGTGAGCGCAGGGTTGTATAAACCTTGAGTCTGTAATAAAGTCTGATTAGCGTCACTCATAATAGCAGTGTACACTGCGTCAGATAAACTATCAGCTCTGGCGTTCTCGTCATTGAACTCAACATATATCTCTATGTTGAAACTAATTTCGTCATCAGTCTTTAAACCGTTAAGTGTGAGTGCTTCCTCAGTAACGTCAGCGTGATTAATAACGATGAAAGGATAACCTGAGAACTGGTGTGATGTAGTGTCGGGGAAGTCACGGTAAATCCAACGTCTACGCGAGGAAGTAGAATTAGTTTTAGGGTCAGTTAACTGAGTATTGAGATGTGAACGTAATTGAGTGTAAGATTCGCTAAATAAATTGCTTGCTGTTACTACCATGTGACCTCAGTCTTATTACTTAAAGTATATTCCTCGAAATATACTTCATAATGTATATATTGGTGAATCTGATATTTAAATGTTAGCACTACCACTCATTCGGTATCTACGTAATACTTCTTCAATGTCTGCTTTAGTAAAGCCTAATTGTTGAGGGTCAAAGTTATCTCTTTGACCAATGTGTGATTTTAATACAGTACGCTGTAACATCATTCGACCAGCAATCATATACACTGCGTTAACAATATCGTCAGGGATAGTACAGTCTTGGTCTAAATCATGGTATGCGTGTAAGTATGTGGTTTGCATACGGTCCATTACACCATCAGGCGGAATATTGAAATCAGCAGCAGTAACGTGTAATATATCGTCAAGCAACTGAATCATACCAGTGTTATAATCAATAGCGTAGTCCGTATCTGGAGTTAAGACTATGTACGATGGACTTGTCCCGGCTGCATCAATGCTCACCTCGACTACTTCGCCACGGACAGTGGACCCATCGTCGATACTAGGGGTAGAGGTAGGTATCGTTAAATCGTTTCCAGAACGAGATGAGTATGTTACTTTGTTACCACCGATATAAATAGTTGCGGTGGACGGGAAACCACTAGCGTCATCAACAGTCAATGTGCCTGAACCTGTTGTGAACGCACCGTTAGTTGTAGTTTGTAGTTTTACTATTGGTGCTTTAGATAAGAAGTATAAATTATTGTTATAGCCTTGACCAAAGTCGCGTTCCACATGCTCTTCGTAAGACGGACTACTAGCTGATTGGTCTGCGAAGATAACATTAGTTTCGTTATCAACCGTTTTCTCAGCCCTATCTAATAACAAATCAGTTTCGTTATATGATAAGTATTTGCCTAATTGGTTATAATCGTAATCAGCCTGTAACCGAGTGCCAGACAAGTATGTTTCACCAGCAGCAGTCAAAGTTACCTTACTGGTATCAGAATCGAAAGTGTAATGCGTAGTGATAGTTAATGCAGCGTTATCGCTACTACGAGTAAGAACTAATGTGTCTTCATTAACGCCCATTTGGTCTAAATAGATGTCGTCAGTCTCAGCAGGACCAGTGCCAGTAACGAACTCACGACTAGGTGCTACGCCTGGTTGAAAGTCTAAGATAGAGTCATTTATGCCGAGAAACTTCCATAATCCCTCTACTGTTGTGTACTTTAATGCCATGATAGTGCATCATCTCTATTTCTTTTTGAAAAGAGACTTTTTCTTAGCAACTTTTTTAGCTGCTTTCTTTACTGATTTCTTAGCTACTTCTTTAACTGGTTCAGGTTTAGGTGCTTCCTTTACAACGTCGCAAACAGGTTTAACGTATGCGTTGTTCCATACTTCTGCTTGTTCGGCTGGTACTTCGTCGCCTGCTTTGAAGTCGCCAATGTCTTGATTTGCGATATATTTCATGAGCGTGATATTGTGATTGTTGAGTATAAAAAAATAAGGGGAATTATCCCCTGTGTGTTTTAGTTACAATTAGTAAACTAACCATACTGAGTCGTATCGACCACTACCAGTGTGACCTGCTAGAGTAATTGTCGTACTTGACCAAGTAGCTGCTGTTGCTGCAACCGCTTCATCTACAGTTTCCATTAAAGGACCTGCGATACCTGTAATTTTGTCTCCCAATAGTGATGTACCACCAAGAGTCAATGTATCTGATGTGCTTGCGGATGTTGCAGTAATCATGTAAGCTTTGTAACCGTTGTTATCTGTTGAAATTACTTCGTTTGCTGCCAAACCAGTTAGTTCAACTATTGTTATGCTTGTTGCTTCTGCCATTTTGTTTTACCTCACATTAAGAGTATGTCTATACTCCTAAGTCATAAATCTCCACAATTCTTCGCGGTGCTGTACTGTATGTAGCGAAGTATGACTTGATAAAGCCTTCACTGCTATCATTTCGTTTACCTAGCATTTCAACAGTAGGTGGAACCCACATAGCTACTTTAAATGCTTCAAGGTCGATTGCAAACAGACTTGATTCAGGACTGTCTACATCTACGAATACAGGTACTCCTTCAAACTCAATTTGTCCTTCGAAACCGAATCGGCTTGACGTAGGAATCAACTGTTGAGCTGAGTCGTACAATGTTTTAATCTTATCGTTTTGAGTAGGGTGTGCTACAAAGATAATATTTCGTAGGTTTCCACCGTCTACAACGATTTGTTTAATTGCTGCACGTAGTTGCGCTTTAGTTACATCAGATGAACCGCCGTTAATGTATGTATCAGCTGCTGCATCAGGACTTAGTTTATTAGCTGCACTTCGAGTTACTCCGTAAAGTGTAGTGTTACCTGCGCTATCTGCTAAGTACTTAAGACCGATGATTTTAGCACCAGTTTCAAGACCTTGTTCAGTAAACAAGTCAGTGTTGATTTGTTTTTTCAAGTCTTCTGTTGCTCGTGCGATTTCTAGTGCAAGAACTTCACCAAGTGGACTTCCTCTGTTAGCTGCGATTAAATCACCGTCAACAGCGAATCCAACACCGTATTTCTTGAACTTAGTAACGTATTTGTCTCGTCCTGAGTTGGATAGAGCAATAGTGTTACCAGTGTAAGCACCAGCAGTTGCGTTTCGACTTGTTTGTAATACAAACGTGTATCTGTTACTTCCTAGAGTTGATTTGTTCTCCTTTCGAAGTACACCCCATAGAGTAACATTGTCGTTAAGAGCGTTGTATAGAACTGGGTCTACTACGTCTTGTAATTCTGCTTGAGCGATACCGATTCCTGTTGTGTCGTCTACGTATGCCGCTTGTTCGTTACTACCAATACCAAGACCTTTTGCTTCTAGCTTAGCGCCATTAGACATAAAGTTTTTGTATTCGTATGAATTAAGCATCCTTTCTTCTACAGTGGAAGTTCCTTTTGCAAGTAATCCTTCTTTCTCAGCTACTTTAATAGCTCGCTTGAATTGTTCTTCGATTGAAAATTCTTTACCTTCGAAGATTTGGTTGTATTCTTTTACTTCAATACTCATATTGTTCTCCTTTGTTTCTGCGTTGAGTGCAGGTGACTTTTGAGCAATAGAATCTAGTTTCTCTTGGAATTCTTTACTTTCGATAAGGTCTCCAATTAATTCCTTTTTCTCAGCCTCAGCCTTAGCTTTCAACTCAGCTTCTTTTTGTTCAGCTTCCTCTTCAGCTTTCTCAGCTTCAGCTTTCTCTTTGAATTCCTGAAGGCCGGAAAGTTGTTCAGAAAGCTTCTCAAATTGTTCTTTATAATCAACTTGCGTTGACTCTACTTTTTCTTCTGCCATTTGAGTTGCCTCCATTTGCTTCTCCTTTACAGGAGTTGCACGAGTGTGAGTTTGTGAATATGATTCTTTAATCATTACAGCGTAAGGGTTCATTGGCTGACTAGCTAGAGTCCAACCGAATAGTTCTGTTTTCTCATCAAGGAGCCTGAATGAGTCGTCTTCCTTACTGCCTTCTGGAGCTATGTATTCTATTGAGAAACTGTCTAAGAAACCTTCTTCGATACGGTATTTAAGCTCAGTGTAATCTTCACGAGTTTTATCAATCTTAGTGTGAACGTATAGCCCGTGTTCGCCATCAGGGAACTCGATTACTTGTGCTGTGCCAGGGATACCTTTACCAGCAACGTGCGGTTCGCGATTGTGGTTAACAGATACTTTGTTAGCGCGAGGATTACCCTCGTTAATCTCTTTAGCCCACTTATCTAAAGTTTCTTTAGTTATTCTGTCGTTACCGTCATCAACATGGGTTGTAGCGATGTAACCTTTAACTATTAATGAACCGTCCTCGTCTTCCTTAGTCTCAAGAACGATACCGTAGAACTCCTTAAAGTGCGCGACTTCTTCTACTTTACCGTCTTTATCCACATTAAACTTGTCTTTACCAGACTCTTTATGGATAGCTGCAAGTTGTGCCTCTGCCTCTTCACGAGTCTTGTGACAACCTAATCGTTTAGAACCGTCTTCAGAATAGACGCAATATTGTCCGTTTTGAACCTTGATAGTCATCGTTATTTTGCAAAATAGCTATTAGAAACTATATGTTCCTAAATCTATCTACTATTATAACTGTTAGAACTAATATTTAAATATTCGGTAGAAAAATCGTTGTATAGTATTATTTACGATTATTGTTGATTGTGTGTATGATAGTACTTAGTTCACGTATTACATTTGTCGTTTCTTTCATTGATTCGTGGTATTTATCGTTTGAGTCTTTGATGTCTGCTCGGAACTCTGCTCGTTCCAAACGGTGCTGGTTAGTAAACCTGATAAATAAATAAATCATCACAAACAAAAACGTTATGGGCAGACCAAACTGTTCCAATATTGTGACGACTGATTCCATTTTACTTACTTGATTTAATATCTTTATATGCTAAATATAATCTAATACCAGCTATGATGTTCAATAACAAAATAGGTATTCGTATAATCTGATACGCTATTGCAGACTCTATATCGCCTTGAAATATCGCCCAGAAACCAAAGACCGCTGTAATAAAGTAAATTAAGGAGTCAGTAAGGAATACGTGCTTTAAACGACGTGATAAAACTTTATGTGAGCGTAAATAGAATCGTACATGGACAATCGTAATAATAAAGCCTATACCTGAAACAAAAATTGTAATTAATCCTATAAATTCGTTTATGTTCATTATTATTCTTTAACCTTTACTATATCAGTAGGCTATCACCCTAAAAGTCCTCTACCCATCGGATTGCTGCAGTAACGTCAGTTGTTGAACTCGTAGCATTAACTGCAAGCGTTAAACTTTCGCCAGGAAGTAAAATTATATCAGTCGTTTCAGTACCAGCCTCGCTTACTGAGCCTGATGCAGCGAGTGTTGCGAAGTCTATAACTTGACCGCCAGTTACTGTTGTACCAGCAGTATCGTACTCAATAACGGAAGTGTTAGTACTAATGTCTGTGTATGCTGGAGTACCGCCAAGAGTAGTGTTCTTAACTAACTGGAACTCTGCCGGTTTATTACCGTCAACCGATACACTGTATTTCAAAATATTAATAGGCGTTCTATTCGTTAGTGATTGGTATGTGGATTTATTACGAATTGTAAGGATGTTTGTTAAGGTTGTTGTTACACTAGTTTTAGTGTTACCGATTGCATTAGTTGGACCGAGATATTCTATCTTACCCTCAACCTCTGCACAACAAGATGCACCCTTTAATGTTATGTTAGTTGTATTAGTAGTGTTTTCAACAGACCATATAATAGGGAATGATGGATTGAGTAATGATGGTACTGTGTTAGCGTTAGCGTAATTAATCCTATGAACAGGAACGAATAAACCAGTCTGCGGGTCTTCTATTGCAAAAACAATCTGACCAAAGCCTAACCATTGGAACGCAATCTGATATACATTTCCTTTTGTCGGGTCTAGTGTTATGCCTGTTGGATTAGCTGAACCACCAGCACCGTTCATCTTATCACCGTTCCAACTTGTTTGTGCTACCCAAGTATCTACACTATTATAACGTGACATAATACCGAAACTTGTACCGTTAAATCCGAAAAAGAAACCGTCTTGTTCATCACCGCAACCGAACAACTGCTCTGAGTTAGCAACGCCAGTCGTGAATATTGCAGTGCCTCTTACGTGAACACCTTGTCCTGGTCGATATTTAATGTATCGTTTAGTTTCAATCATAGCACTGGAACTTGCGTTTGCTGTTGTTTGTAAAACTGCCATAGCGTCAGCCTGTGTTACTGTACCGCTTCCAGTCGTAGTAGTATCAATCATATCAGCGTTCACGTTATATACGAAGTCTGCCTGAACAACTGGCGTGGGATTGACTGTTTCTAACTCACCAAATGCTGAGCGTGGTAATGCAACTTCTAAAGCGTTTGATACTGGTTCAATAGCTACGTTTGAATAATAACCACCGTCAGTTCTGCCAACAAGGACGCTTCTGTTTAAGTTTGCAGTCATATTAGGTGCAATAAACGCATCAACACCAAGTACTTGTGCAGATAATGCTGATGTTAAAAACTTAGTCTCGTAAAAGAAATCGCCCTGTGGCGTTGAACCGTTAGTAAACTTATATGTGACATACGGTGTAAACGCTGGTGCTGAGAATAATTGAAAACCGTTACTCGCAATATACGGTACGGTTAAAGTACGTGCTATATCAGTACCTGCTGCATCAGTAGCGAACTCAACTGTAATAGTACCGTCTTGGTCAGCCAATATATGTGTTTGAACCTGGGTATATTTTCTAGCATCAAGAACGCCACTACTGTATTCTTCATCACCAACTAAATTAGTTGTCGTGGAGAACGCACTAATTACAGGTACTGGTCTATTAACTGCGTCGCCATTAGAGTCTACTTCTACTGTCGCACGCTTAACTAACGCTGTGTCGCCGCTAGCTCCTGTTGTTTGAGGATTGATAACAGGGGCCACTTAACATACCTCTGGTCGTTCCTGCGCCTGTATAATAGTAGAAAAATTGGATAAGAACACAACTGCGCTCTCGTCAGTAATGAACTCAGTACACAATGTCTCAAAACCGTCGTTAAAATATAACTCGCATACGTTACCCATAGTGTATTTAATCACGGGTAATGATTGTTGTAGGTTACGACTCTGTACATCACGATAATGTTTATAGAACTGTTCAGGAGATACTTTGACTTTCATACGCCACTAGGCTTGCCTTGATTAGACTCTCGTGCAAGCTCGTCCTCTCTCTTCTCGTTACGCTCTGAATCGCTCATCGTAGTAGGTTTAGCGCCAAAGCCTTGCCTAAAAGTACTAGGTTGTTTCGGTACTTCTAGCTCTGAACCGTCAGCTACTTTTTCAAAGTCTTCTGACTCTAGCTCGATGTTGCGTGAATTATATGCTTTGAGCAACGCTGCTTCTTTGACGCGTTTGCCCTGTTGCATTAAGATACCGTTTAGCTTGCTCAAGTTATCTAAGCGCATACCTAACGCAGTGTTCTCTACTACGTCGTCGTGCTTGTAAGATTTATTAAAGACCATTGAAACGCCGAAGTACGGAATCCATAATTGACTGTTTAGTACCTCAGAGATTAAGTCTTGTTTCTGCTCGACCATATTCCAGTAGCCTTTGTCAGCACTATTGTTACTGTCCTTAGACTTAGCTGCTTCAGCAGTCTTAATGTTTAGTCTGCCACCAGGGATTTGGAATAAACTAGCGAATAAGGTGGATATGAAATCGTCTACTTCCTTGAACTGTAAACTGTCCATACGCTCTAATTGTTGAATACTAAACTTAGCGTCAGCAGACATAAGTAGTGTGCCGTGCTTAGAGTTACCAGGAGTATTGTACTTGCGTAAATCTTGTTCTAGTTTACGGAACCCAGGTTGATTAGCACGGAGGGTTTCAGCCATGACCACCATATCAGGATGATTGCCTCTTGCTTGGAAATCTAACTGGTTACTCCAAACTAAACTTAATAATTCAAACTTTAAAGGCATTAAGAATAACGGTGTCCAACCCTCAACCTTACCGTCCATCTCGTTAAATGTTAAACGGATAATTTCATTAGTATTAAACTCTAAAGGATTACCCATCTGCGCTACTTGTTGTGTGTAGCCAGTGACATCGTGGTTATCGTGCTGTACGCTCATAGTAGTACTAGCAGCTTGCCTAAGCGAGCGTAACTTAAAGAAGTCTTCATCGTAGTCTTTCTTAAGTGCGCGAGAGAACTCTTGCTGGAGCATAGTTATTTGTGTGCGGTTAAGCTCTCTCTTATGGATGTAGCCCTCACCAGTAATAAGGATGTCCTGAACGACATTAAGAAGTAGTTTTTTGAAACGATTACGCTGAACGAAATTGTTAGCGCGTTTAAGTCGTTGTTGTGATGATGATTTATCTAAAGGTTCAAAATGGAAGTCGTCAGCAATATCACGAGCGTGAACGTCAACTACGTTCCATGCTTCAGCAGTACGCTGAGTGAGGTACATCATACGTTTTTTACGGCTGATTTGTCTATAGTCTTGTAAGAAAGGTTGGGTTGTCTGTGCCTCTAAATAGTTAAGCATAGGCAGTTGTTTTTCTTCCATGCCGTTAAGGATGTGTTTGATTATTTCCATTTGTCCTTGAACTCAGTTACGCACACTAAGGTGAACCACGGTATGAGGCCGTATGATACTATATACCAAAACGGTTGTATGCCAGTGAACGGTAACAGTATAACCCAAATGATGACACCAGTTACCGTGCGTTCACCAAGCCATTTGTACAAGCCAAACGACTTTACTAAGTGGTGTAACTCAAGTAATCTTGAGTTAAGCGATTTGAATCGCCTAACTATATACTGGTAATACTGACTTATAAACCTTTTCACGATTTAGCTTGTTCTTTGACTTTTTGGTCTACGTTACCGGCTAACTGTTGGAGGCGTTTGTTTACCTGTTCTATAGTGATTTCTTCTTCACCCATGTCTTTTTTTAGTTGAGTGTACGTTTCTTGTAGCTTGAAGTAACTCCATGCGCGCTTTGCAACGAACCAGTTTTTGCTTAGTCTGATACCGTCAGCGTTAGTGACATAGCCTTCGTCAGGGAAGTGGTCCACAGTGTCAGTCAAGCACTTGAAGTCTTCCTCTAGCCATTGAGCGTGCTTCCAGCCTACAGCGATGTTAGTGATTAGTCTGTCTTTCACCTTGAGTTTCTCGTCCAACATCTTTTGTGTTTCTTCGTCGCTCACTGCTTCCTTAACGTACTTGCGTCCGTTAGCGGTTACGCCTGTTTCCTTAGCGAGTGGAGTCACGCTCTTAATCGCTTTGTTCAGTTGTTTCTTTTGTTTGTTGTTCATTGTATCTCTACCTATTACCTTTCCCTGTGAAAGGCTTACCGTATAAATGATGTCTATGGGTTACTTTACGTAACCGTGAGTATAATTCTTCAGGACAGGGTGCAGATATTAAGCCAACTAAATGACCGTCCTTATCTACTACAGCACTCCACCAGCAGTTATAGGGTTTATTATAGTCTACCATAACCACTCCCTGTACGAGTTATTTAAAGCCATCGCTTCCTCTACCTCTATCTCATCAGCCTCAGTCATCTCGTGCACAGGACTACCGCCTATACTATTACCGCTGCCAGTCTCTTTCGTAATAGTGTCGTACTCGATGAACTCGCTACTGACCTGACCGCCTAACTCTTCGTCTATGAGAGAGATAGCGCCAACAGTAGCGTCAATAGCGTCGTCTAAGTCAGTCTCTTTAGTATGATGGTAAATAGGATACGGTCTAGTACGACCATCAGGCATCTTAGTACTAATCATTAACGTGTGCGCTTGACTGAACCAGTCCTTGTTCTTGCCGTCGCGGTAGTTACTAATATTAACTGTCTTGAACCGACGTTGCTTGACCAAGCTAATGAACTGGCCGTACCAAGTGGCTTTCCAAGGACCAGTCATCTTAACAGGGGTGACATCAATACCAACGTCGCGAGCGTGCACTTCGTTACCCTCTTTACCAGTAATATCCATACCGAACATAGGTCTATAACCGTCTAACTTGTACTCGTCCAAGATACTAGGGATAGTAGGTTCATCGCCATCTATCTTACCGAACACTGCTTCAATAGGATAACCAATAGGGTAGTACTGTTGATAGAACTCGCGCAAGACTAACTTGCCGTCGTCGTCAGTACTAGTAGTGATACCTACTAATACGCACTGGTCCTTAGTGAAGCCTAAGTCTAAAAAGAATACGCAACTCTTGCCCTTACCGAAGTACTTGTCCTGTTGTTTAAGTAATTCGTCAGTTATAGCGTCGTCAATGTCCTTACCAGTCAACGCACTGCCTTCACTCTCAGTACGGAGAGCAGCCATAGTACTCGCAAATATAATAGGGTGAACGTGAGCCTGAGCCTCGTCCCATTCAGCCTTAGTGTTGTCAGGGTTGTCCAAGTAATTAATGTTATACGTATGGAACAAGTACTCGCCATTGACTAGCTTACGCTGGTGTAAGTCCTCGCTAACGAAGTTCTTGCCGTTAGGGTTACTGTACATAATAATCTGGCCCTTAGTATCAAAAGTCCTCGGGTTAAAAACCTGGTCGTACATGTACTCTAAACCCTCTGGATTCTGCCAGAACTCGAACTCGTCCAATAAACATAAGTCCATAGGGAAGCCTAAACTACTCGTACTAGCGACCAAACATACCAAAGTATTCGTGTACTTGACATTACCGTTGTCATCGTAGATGTTACGAGTCATAGTAGTCATACTATCACTACTACCAGGAGTGTACTCTATGTCAGCAGTCTTGAGCATCTGTCTAACCATACGCATGTTAGAACTGTTCTGAGCCATACTCTTACTAACTAATGCAATAGTATAGTTCTTACTGTGGTCCCTCAAGAAATTAACAGCGGCCTTAGTACATAACGCGAAAGTCTTACCCTGCTGGTTAGCTGCCTCAACGTCAATCCTCCTATGACTATCGCTCATGATAGCGTCCTGGTAATACCGTAACTTAATCGGACGACCGTTCCAGTTCAAGAAAGCATACGCAAATATTGTATCGTCATACAATAACTGTGATTGAGTACTAAATATAGTCTCGTCGGCAACAGCCTTATCGTAAGCAGCGAACTTGGACTCAACAATGCTCCTGTCCAAGTCCTTACCGTAAACCTTACCCTTGCTCCAGTCTAAACCGTAATCAAAGCTCACTTAGTATCGCGCTCCTTTTGTTTCTCCAATAATAACTTATTAACCGTATCCACATCAATCACCTTCTTAACGTCAGACTCGACCTTCTCGTGATTCAATTTGTACGCCTCACGCTTGTTATGAGCCAATACAGCTAAAGCCCTAGCCCTGTCAACAGGGTCGTCTATCTCTAACAAAGTATTCTCTAAGTCCTGGATAGTGGCCTGGATATCTAACTTAGCGTCCTCAGCACTACTCACTATGTTCTGTGCCCAAGCAATATCCTCATCAGTGACGCTCTCGCCACTAGCTATACGTTTCTTAATAACGCGTAACTTAGCGCTGATACTCATACGCTTCTTAACGTGAGGAGGAGCAATCCAACCCTTGCGCTTCTTGCCGTTCTCACTAGCTAACTGAGGATTCTTCTTGTACGTGAACTCAACCTCAGTATCATCAGGGTCAGCAGCGCGCTCGTTGAACTCGCTAATGCGTTTCCAACCGCCAGTACTAAAACCCATGCCACGATTACTTGTTCTATTGCCCTTCATCTAATCTATCTAAAAGCATCCTTACTACCTCAGAATAACTCTGACGAGGATGTATCTTCAACGAATCTAATTTAACCTTAGTCTCTAAAGAAACAGCTATTGTAGTATAAGTTCTATCTACCATATTATAACAATATGTACATACTTATATTTAATATTTGTTAAAATGAAACGAAATTTTTGAGATATGTAATTTACTATTTCTGACCAAAATTTTTGAGGTATGGGGCTCAAGATATAAAAAAGAAAAAACGTCACCCCTACCCCGTTAGTTAAGGTAGGAGTAACAAAAAAAGTTTAGGCGTTTAGTATCTCTTTACTAAGTAACACTAAGCGTTGCACATTTTCCCTTAGCCTTAGCTGTTCACTTAACCAAAAGCTTTTGGTGTGTTCTAGCCTTGCGCGTGTGTGCTTGTTCTTAGCGTTTAGTAGTTCTTTTTGCATATAGTCAATACTAGACTCTATGTCTATGTTGTTGTTGCTATCAAATAAGCCATATATCACCCTTGCGCCACTTATAGCGTTTCGCACATGTGATATATGTTTGGCTGTGGTGTGGCTGTAAGTTCTCACTGTAAAGAAAAACGAGCCGTCACTCAATCGCTTACATATAGGGAAGTGATACCCATAGGAAAAAATGGTATCGCCATCAACAAACATATTAAGACTTCTCCCACTACGTGCGCCATTTGCGAAGTGTTCCGCTACTTTATCGTTTTTCATTTTTCAAAACCCCCAATATAGTCAACTTCGTCAATCTCCCTTATGTTTCGCTCCATGCTACGAATAGCTTTTTCTATTTGTTCTTCTGCATAATCAATTTTTTCCATTTTTCATCACCTCAAAAAATTGTTTTTGTGTAAGTTCGACGTTGTCATAGTTGCTTATGGTTTGATTAGTTGCTTTCTGTTTTGTTCTCATGTTGCGCCACATGGTAGAAAAATCTACCCCATATTTTTTTATACAGAGTTTGTCTAGTTCTGCTTTTGTTCCCATATATTGAGTTTTGTTCATGTTAATAGTTCCCCCGTTGTATCTCTTGCCAATCACTAGGACTGTAGTTTGTGCAGTCATCAAAAGCTACTTTTTGGTTTTGTTCTGCTTCATACTCTCTAGCTTTTCGTAGTTGTTCTTTCACAAATACTTCATAAAAGATGATTACGCTTTCGTAATCCATAACTGACAAAAACGTTTCAGAGCCAAGTTTATATCTTTCCGCCCATGTGTCTTTATATGATTCAGATTCACAAAAGCCAAACCTATTAACAAACCAAACGGAAAACTTTTCGTCATATATGTCATGCTTATCATAAAAATAGTCTACGTTTTTGTAAAAGCCATCTTTGTTGCTCTGTCTTAATTCTTTTCGTGTTTTTATTGTGTTCATGTTCTTAATCCCTCATTTGTTAATCTCGACGTTGTAATATTCGTTTATTGTGTTGTCTTGCAGACAACAACTAAAAAAGATTAGTTTGTCCGTTTTCGACAAACTCAAAAATTCAGATATAAGTTTATACCTTGCGTGTGTTTGTTGCTTTCTTTCTTGCTTAGTAACCATAGAAATACCTTTATTTTTATACTCAACTTTCGCCATGTGGTAACTCATGGCACAGTGTGACAGTTGCCCACTGCCACCAGTGGACAACATACCCTTTAGGTATATACTCCAAAAAGTAAGTGGTATTTATATATACTATCAACATGTAACATGAATATTCTAGTATATAACCATAGGCGGAAAGTCAATCTAGGACTGACAATCAGAGTTCTGGTGCCTAACTTTCCGCCTAAAAGTTTTTAGCAAAGATTATACCAAATGTTCATAAAATTTAGGCACCAGAGGGTATTTTTGGGTAATTCTAGTAAAAGTATATTGTGCAATATATATTTTGGGAAGTGTATTTCACAACCTCATTTCCCCTATATTAAACGGCAATTTAAAGTATTTCATAGAGTGGACTATTGCGCTTGTGGTGTAAAGATTAAAGCGCCACTCATTCACTCATAAAAACACTTAACTGTGTTTTCACTCGTTCATTTCGTGCTAGTTACAACTAGGTGGTAAAGAAAAAAAGTTATGTTTGGTATTCATCTATTGTTTAGTTGGTTATTCTAAAAGTACTGTTTGCTTAAGAGCCACCACATCAAAGATTAACCATATAACCACGTTTTAGCGTCATTATAATTTCACCCATACCGGTTAAAACCACCATGTGAGCCGTACTGCTATCGCCAATATCTTACCGAATAATACATAACATCTTATGTATCAAGTAGTTATACGTCCTTTTGTGTATATAAACCTTTTGTCGTTTCTGTATAGTTATCTTTCACCCATTTGTTAAAAGGTATCTTCAAGTGTAGCTTATGGTAAATATACTTCAGTTCCAATATATCTTTATGTATCATCAAAACAACTCCCTATACTTCTTTTTAGTGTCTGCTTCTTCTACATACTCAAGCGTTAAGACTGTTCTTTTCTCATCATTAAGTACGACCATTTCACCTTTAGGTATATCAAAATACCCTAAGTGACAATATTCACCTTTATACTCATCAAGTGCCTTTTTGAGTTGTGAGCCATTAACACAATCAGATACATACATACTTTTAAGTAACCATACCTCAATATACCCACCTATAATACTAGTATATTCTCTTGTAGTAGGAGAGCAAAATAACACATACACATTTTTATGATATACAAACGCCATAAACTCCTGCAACAACTGTTTATATCTTCTATCGCCTAAGTTTAACTGTTGGAACTCATCAAGAATAAGTAAACAATTCTTTTTGTTGATTAGTTGCTTAAGTGTATCAACTACCTTAACATTAAGTTCCTCAAGTAACGGAAACAATTCACTAGGCAACCCATACGCATATATACGCATAGGCTTAAAGTTTTGTAGCTTATTCTTTAGTTCTGTTCTTTTCTTGCTGTTACCCTTAAGCTTACTTAACTCTTCTTGTAGCGCGTTTATTTGCTTCTGTTCCTTGTTGCGCTGTTCTACTACCATGCGTATAATATTATTAGTCTTGCCTTGGTGTCTATTTCCTGCAATACCTGCAACACGCTTTTTATTGGTGAATATCTTTTCTAGTGGTGTTTTATTCATCTTCATCATACCACCCCATGAGTTCGGCGTATTCTTCAGCGTCATCAGGTGTATAAGCATAAATAATATCATATACATCTTCACCAGTCATAAGTCTATACGCTTTAGACTCTAGTTCTGCAATACGCTTATCTTTATCACTTAAAGACTCATCAAGCGCATACATGAATTTATGCAACTCTTCAAAGTAGTTCTTTGAGTTTCTGTTTTCTTCACTCCATACTTCAAGTTCTTCAACTGTTCTTTTATTCATCTTGTAAATCCTCATAAATACTTTTCAAATAATCATGTTCAAAGTGGTGTTTATTTTGTAAAGACTGTTTTATTTCTCGAAAAGTTCTTTTTTCGCCAAATGGCAAATAATCTATAATTTTGTAAATTATTTCTTTATTCATCTTCAACCACCCATAAAACAAACTTACCGCCTTTTTGTGATACCCAATAAGGTTTTTGTTGTTCTCTTGCTTTTCTGCATTCATCTAAAAACTCATGGAAAAACTTAAAGTGTATTTCCTTATTCATCTTCAACCACCTTAACATCATTATTTTGACAATCAGGACAAAACCATATATTTTTATTATACCATTTTGCGCCACAATTAACACAACAAAATAACGTATTCATTCTTCCACCTCATCATACTCAAAATCATATTGGAAACCTAATTCATCAATATAAGCCACTACTACACTACTAAAAATAAACGTAGCGTCAGGTTTACGTTTATGTAATTCTTTGAGTTTATCTTTAATAAAAGTATAATCTACTCCTCTATAATGATAAAAAATAAAAGTATTCTTTTCTATCTCTGTTATATTGTGTTCAATCTGTTTAGTTTCAATATAATCCATAAACTCTTTTAAGAGTTCTTGGTCATCTGTTTCAACATCACAAATAACGTTATATTCTTGTCCCATTATTCACCTACCTCATAACTCACTTCTTCAGTAGTCTTAACATACGCCCTCGTTATTTGATTTAATTTCGGCAATCTAACCCACAACCCTTTAAAATAAGTATCGCCATCAGTAGCTACTTTGGTGTATTCATCAGGTGTATCTGGTTCATCAGTTACATACTCATAATCATACAACTCATCAAGCTTAATATTGTTCTCATTTTTAAATCTCTTAAAAGCACATTTACACATCTGTTCTTTCTCTTCTGCTTCAATAACAGCATACCCATAGCTTTCGAGTTTACCGCATATTTCTCTTAACTTTTCAGTTAGCCAGTCACTAACGTTATCACTATACGAATCTAGTTCATCATTAGCGCCATCATATTGATACGAAATATAAAACGTATTCTCATGGCAATAGTGATTAGAGTAGCTATTCGTTTCAATACTAAATGTAGTATCTTGTAACTTTCTTAAATCAACATCAGGACAAAGCTTTTTAACAATCTCTAAAGGTATATAGTTATTTTCACCTTTACGAAACCCAACCCCGTCACCTTGTGAGTGACTTAATGAATACGTTAAGCTAAAATACGCTTTAAAATCGCCGTATTTGATACCCATTAACTCAATAGCTTCATCTTCTATAGAGTCAGATAAAAAATAGTACTCATAATTTTCTGCATCACTATACTTAAGTTCAGTAGTCACAAAGTTGTGTTCTTTTGGTTTTGCCACATGGACAACTCTTTCGTCAATCTGTTCTGTTATTTGTTTCATTCTTCTAAAACCTCGATAAATTTTTCTACTGTTCTCACTTCTTCACATATTTTACTCTTACAATCTCTTTTATGGTCAATTACCCATTGTACTAATACATCTTTTAAGTTCATTCTTCCGTCACCTCTTCTTTTTCAGTTAGACAACCAGTAAACTCTACGCCCTCATAGATTAGTCTAACCCAAACCTCATTAACTCCAATCTCTTTTATCTCATCAATATAGTTTGTTTCCATCTTACGACTCTCTCCAATAGAAGTCACTACCCCTAAACGTCACTGTACTATAGTCATATTCTAAATCGGAAGCGAAACTATCATAATCAATATAGTTCTTAATGCTATCAGGCACATCATGCGCATAACACTCATCGAAAAGTTCTTCTGCATACTCTTTCCAGTAACTATAATTAATGAAAGTTATACCATACTCCCAACCATAACATTCACATTCTGCTTTAAGTTCGAGAAGTTCTTTAAGTTCTTCTGCTTCTTCCTTGTCAATACTATTATCTTCTGCCAAATCTTCCAACTCCTCAATACGCTCTTCAACATCTCGGGAATCAAAAACATCTTCTTTTTCAAAATTGTAGTTTTTATTCATTTTTGTATAACCTCAAAAGCTAAAGCATACGCCTTAACTCATACCACCAAGTAAACTTTATTGATTTATAAGTATTTATGAGAAGTTATATATATGTTGCAATAGCTATTTTGTAGTGTTGCGAAATTGTCAAGTATATTATTGTCGGTAAAATTGTCAGCGAAAAAGTCACAAAATTGTCGGAGAAAAAGTCAAGAACTTGTCAGAGAAATTGTCAAGGAATTGTCAGAGAAATTGTCAAGGAATTGTCAAAATAGCCACTGTAACCTATATTTTGTAATATATAGTTTCTAATATGTGTTTTCAAGAACATATATTGTCTGTAATAGCTATATTTCAAAATATAGTTTCTAGTATAGTGTTTTTTACTATATTAAACGGCGCTTGAGCTTAAATTAAACGCAAATTAAACGCAAAATCACTAAAATTGTGCAAAAATTTTATCAGTTAAACGCAAAATGGTGCGCTAATTAAACGCCAGAATATATTAAACGCATTTTAAACGCAAATTAAAGCGATTTGAGCGTACTTTTTGTTTAGGTAATGGAAATATACTTGGAAACAAATTAAACGCGAAATTGAACGGGTTTTGTAAGTCTGAGAGCATTTTGGACCTTTTATTAAACGCAAATCATACCCCCCCCCGGTGTCTATATCAACCCCCACGGGTATCCTGGTGCCTAAAAACTGGTGCCTAAAAATAAAGTAAGATTTAAATACTAGATTAAACGGTATAGTGGTACGCTAAAAAAAACGTCGAGTAACAGTGGACCGAAATTACAGTAGGCCTCCAGGCGCGAACCCTGGCTCAAAGCGAAAGGATGAGACTATACCGAGGGCGTAGGCCTTTAGAATGGGAACATTCGGTTGTTAGTGTCGAAAGATACTAAGGACCATAGCATGCTAAAAAAAATGTGGCCTGTACAAGCCACAAGTGGTTGTTAACCCACCAAGAAACAAAGTTTTCCTAAAGGTATCTATGTTTCGATTGTATAAAAAGGTTTTGGTTTTTGGTACTATAACCAACAGCTAATAGCTCCTGGATTAACTACCCAAAGACATAAACCTTTAGAGATGGTATATTAAACCGAACGAAGGAGCGTAAGCGACTGAGTGAGACTAACTATACTAAAGGTATAAGACAATGAGCGCAGACGGAATAGGACTTAAAACATTCATCAGAGTATTAAACATAATCGTAGAACACCCATACGGTATAACTAAATCACAAATACGACCATTATCAGGTATTACCTATTCTCACCTAACCGCTATACTTAAACGCGACTACCTTAAACGCGAACTGATAACGTTTGAACATAACCCTAAAGACAAGCGCCAAGTCCTAGTTAAACCAACCAAGAAAGCCACTTCACTATACTATTCTCTCAAGGACCACAATATATAGTCTCTGACATATAGTTCAAATCTTCTAAGTATTTATATATAAGTATAAGTACTTATATCTTAGAGCTTGGAAACAAGTTCAGAGGTGCTACGCTTTGTCAAGCAAAGCTAGCTGCAACTTAACTTCCTTTGGAAGTGAAGAGGTAAACAAAAAATGAAAATATTAAAGACAGATAAATATGACCGTTTCAAGTTATTAAACGGCAACCGTGACATCGACGAAGCGCACGTAAGACGATTAAAAGCATCTATTAAAGCGAACAACTTACTTGAAAGTAACCCTATTTTAATCACTGAGAACGGTGAGGTACTTGATGGTCAGCACAGATTGACTGCGTGTAAGGAATTGAACTTACCAGTGTATTACACTGTTGCTAATGGTGGTGATGTGGATACAGTTATCACACTTAATACATTAAGCAAGAACTGGTCGTTACTCGATTATGCGAAAAGTTATGCTGCCAGGGGAGATAAGTCTTATGAGTACATCGTAAGATTGTGCGAGGAGTTTCGTGTTGGCGTAAGTGTAGTTATTGCGTTACTTAGTGACGGTTTAGCTTTACGTGATGATGCTCGTAAAGAGAATACACCAGTATTACGGTTTAAAACAGGTAAGCTCAAGTACTCGCAGAGCGATTATTTAACAGCACAGATTAAAGCAAGACAAATTTTTGCGCTTAGTGATTATGTTAAACCAGCTAAGACGGTTTTGTTTGTTAAAGTGATGTTGCGAGTACTAAGAAATCCAAAGTTTGATATTGATAGATTGTTCGAGAAACTACATACGAATGATATGACTATCGAACCTCGAAACACAGTTAAGGATTACTTGCGTGATATTGAAGACGTGTACAATTTTAATGTTAAGAAGAAAGACAAATTGTTAAGGTTGTACGAATGAGTTTCACTGATGATTATATGATGGAGAAACATGGAAAATGAACGTAACAAGAGCAAGTAGACGAGGAGTACCAAAAGGACCTATTTCATTACTGATGTCAATGGCTATAGTGCCATTGTTGTTTGTAATCTTTATGGGTTCAGTATTTGGATTGTACTCGGGAGGAGCGATGATATTTTTATGGCTAGTTGTAATAATTTACACATTTTATGCCGGGGTGAAAAATATATGATATTTCCAACAAGCGAAGACTACATCGAGTTTTACGAGAACGAGGAAAACCAAGTTACAATGATTGAAGCGTATGGTCAGACTTTAGATTATGAAGACTTGCCTGAATCAGTAAAGCTTGAAATCAAGACAGATGAAGTGTCAGAATGGGATGCAGCACTTAAACGCTATGTAATGCAATTAGAGTTCAAGGATGTGCCTGACGAATATGTCCATACGTTTTATGAGCAGTATTGTGAGGATAAATAGAATGATACCGACAGTAGATGATTATATTCCCAAAGAAGAGAGTACTCGCACTGGGGAGGATAGCCGAACCAGTAGCGTGTCTCTTAAGACTAATGCAAAAGGTCAAGTACAATGGGAAGTGAAACTATACTTTGATAAGGATAAAGAAACCAATGAAGATGTAGTTAAACGCGTTAAGGACTTAACTGACCAATTAAACGCGAAATACAATGGTGATGAACAATGAGCTTTCCAACAACTAATACACAACCAGTAGCGCCAGTTAAACGGCCTATCAATAAACAAGGCTTAGGTAAAGCTACTAATCAAGCATTACAAGTATTGCTTAACGCACACAATGACGCATGGCTAGAAGAAAAGCTATTGGCTAATGATGCAGAGGTACTTGCAAAATACCGAAAATTAGCCAAAATTTTTTATAGCCAAGACTCTGTAATTGAAGCAGAGATAGAGGAAATAATATAATGGTAAAGTTAAAAGTAAACGAGTACAAGAAACAAGACGGTACAACAGGACGAAGTTACAAAGTAAGTAGATTTGATGAGTACGGTGGACTCAAAACCGGTGAAAAACTAGAGCTAGAAGTTAGCTATGTTCCTCATGAACATAGACGAATGACTGGAACGAGTAAGAAGACAGGTAAACCTTATGACTTTATGTCAGTTAAAATATCTGCGAAACCAATCACAGAAGTAGAAGGTATCATCTTGGACGAACAGCACGGTTCGGCGTGGTTTGAACTACCTGAGAAATACGCACAGTGGTTAACAGACGATAAAATCAACCAGGGCGACAGGATTGCTATATACTTAAGGGCTTTCACTACAGCAAGTGGAGAAGAACGCAAGACGTGGGACCTAGACGTTAACGGTGAGAACATCGGTAATAAACGTAACGCTGCAACAGTAACGAGCAGTGGTCAAGCTACTACACCGTTTCCCTCAAGCGCACCAGCGCCTACGTATGAGAAGACACCTGACCCTGAGAACGTAGAGCGTATCATAGCTAGTTGTGTTAGTAACGTACAATGGTTCAAGGACACAGCGTTCCAGACTGAATCACGTAACGGTACTACTGCACCATGGAAGTTCATCGAACTGGTACGACAGGAAGAAGCAGAAGGTAAACTCAAAGGTACGCATACTGATGATGTAATCATTGAGATGTACAACGAAGTACTCAAGAGGGCAAACTTATAGTTAAGTGTGTTCATGCACTTATCACCTCTCAAACAAAGTCGAAGGGTAAAGGCGGTTTATTCATTTTTTGTGCAACCTCTTTTCAAAAAACCCTTCTTCCTTTACCTTTTCGGCTTTGTTTTTTTTATTTAAGATGACAAAACAAAACATAAACGAGGTATTACTGGTAGGTTTCTTTGAAGATAACGAAGACACTACTGATATATCAGATATATTCGAGGACGGTAAGCATGAGTACTATAAACACTACAAAGAGTTCGTGATACCGTTACAGAACATAGACGTAAACGAGAGAGCTAATAATTATGCTAAGGTTACTCTCAATACTATTACTGATGAACTACGCGAGTACCTTAAGTCGCACACAGAGTTTACTAACGTACTATTTGTAGTGTGTACTGACCCGCGTATAGATAACACTATAGATAGATGTGATATGGGTGTGTTTAGACTACGGCTTAAAGTGTGTTATCCTCAAGTAACGCTCACTGATACAGGGTTAGTGATTGAATCGCACAAGCCGGATGGCGAGGGTGAGGATAAAGGAAACATATACACTATGTACACACTGCCTGATAGAGAGGCGTGGTGGTAAAATGATGGATGAAAGCAAGAAAGACATGACGCGGACGTATGTAATGAACAAAAACATTCACTCGCGTGCAACAATGGTGATGACGTACTATGACGGTAATACGGATTTATACGTTACTACTGTTGAGGCTATGCCAGTGTTCACATACAGAATCAAAGAATGTCGACAAACACCAATTAATCAAATGAAACAGAAACAAGAAGCGATGAAGTACCATTATGAAATGGTAGCTAAAATACAAGCGGCACAAACAGGCGAACCAGGGGTAATGAAAATTGAGTAACTTCCATTTTGGTGTACTGGCTAGTCCAGGGAAACATGAGGAACTTAAACGCGAGATTAATCAATGGCAATACGAGATTGAAGGTGATAATTTTAAAGGGAAAACTACGCCGTACATATCAGAGCTACGGTTCTACGAAGTACGAATACCTGAGCAGGTAGAGGAACAGTTCGTTAAAGATATGCCTCTTAGTTTCCCGTACCATAGACTAGGCGTAACTAAGAGTTGGAAGATGAAACTGTTTTTTAATATGTATAGATGGTTCGTGAAATATTTAACGCCGTATGAGTATATAGAAGAACCGAAGCACCTTGAGCGTAAGTATAAGTTCAGTTTCGATTGGTACTATATATTACCATTAGGCAAACTAAAACGTAAACCTATCAAGAGTAAAATAACTGGTAAAGAACGAGATATTATGTGAGTAAGTACAACGACGATTATACGGAGGTAGATATAATGAACAGAAATAATAGAATTAAATTTTGGACAATGGCGATGGTGTTTTGTATAGCAAGTGTGTTAATGTTAACAGGTTGTGTCGATACATCACCGAAAGCAGCATATATTCAAGGACCAGTGTTTTTTATGACACAAGCAGGTACGTCTGACACATACCAATTAGTAATGCAATTTTATGTGCTTGACGAGGATTACAACAAAATCATAAGTGATGGCGAAGCATGGGTAAGAATTATTGATGAATATGGGAACGTAATTTTTTCAGGCGCTAAAGAAGTTAGTGTGTATCCTAAACAACAATTACTAACTGGCGAAATTGCACCAGCACATGAAATTACAATCCACTTTGATGAATTAGAGCTTGACAGAAACTGGGGTAATTATGTATATGGTTATATGACATACCGAACAAAAGATTTAGTATTCGACGAAGTACGAATGGGACTAATTTAAGAGCAACGACGATTATACGGAGGTAAAGGAAATGAACACAGAATTTGAAGATTGGAAAAACGACGAAATTACAAAGATACAAAACGATATTGAATACCACGAAGGTAAACTTAACGATTTGAAATTTAAGTTGAAGGTATTCGAGGACTAAAGGTGAAACAAAATGACACTAGAACAAAAACAAAGAGCATTATGGATTACACTAGCAGCGTTAGCGTTGATACTATCGTTTCTTTCAGGAGCTGTACTTGTTGCACAGGAACAGCCAACGGAAAACATCAACTACGAACGTGGAGCGATAGAGTGCAAAGAAGAAGTAGTAGTAAACCACTACAATTTTACTAACGTAACAGAAATTGTAAAAGAAGACAACCGCTACTACGAATACAACTACAACCATAATTTCAACTTACGGCACACGCCAGATTGTAAGTTTAAACCGAACAAATATATTGTAGATGGTATCAGTATGCAGCCGTTCTGGCAAGACGGTGACGAGTATTATGCGGACTTAGCACCTTGGGAAGACCTAACGCCACACGATATTATTGTGTATAATAGAAACGGTAGTTTAGTCGCTCATGCAGTGCATTATATCAACGACGAGTTTGCAACAACTATCGGTTATCGAATCTTCAATAAACACAAAGTATCAGCGGAAGACTATATTGCGAGGGTGTGTAAGAGATGATGTGGGATTGTGAAACTTGCAAAGATGGTAGTATTTATTATCAGAATGAATTTTGTAAAGTATGTGAAAATTACGGAATAAAGAAAGGTTTTATACTTAAAGAGTTGAAGGCGGAGAGCGAGGAATGAATAAAAAAGTATTATGTGGTTATTTGATGAAAAAAGGATTACAAAAGATAAACGAAAACATGAACAAATCATTTTATGGCAGTTTCAATGACGCATTAAAAAATGGTTATGACATGCATAAAAAATATGTTATTGTAGATTGGGTCTATTTTCATAAATTACTTAAGGAAGAGTTGGAGGGCGAGGAATGAATAGTTGGGAGATAGCATTAACAGTATTGACCTTCATCATAGGATGGATACTCGGGTTCGCAACGTGCTTTTTTGAGCATCTCAGAGCTTACAAGGAAAACGGTGTCGGGTTTATGTTAGAACTATTAGGTGAAAAGAAAAAATGAGCAAATTTAGTCATAACTTAGAAAAGCTAACTGCTGTGTATAAAACACCAGAAGTGTTTGAGATTTACACAGAGTTTGAACATTTATATTATGGAAAGCACAAAGACGAATACTTAGCATCAGCATATAACGGTTCGATTGCTGAATACGATGCAAGGAAAGAAGACGTGTTTACAAGATACGTAAAAAGGAAGATACATATTGATAGCAATAAATGATATTGCTGGAATGATGGAGAACACGCCACAAGGAGATGTACTCTTCGAACAATGGTGCGATTTAGTATTTGAACAACAACAAATAGGATTAGAGGTAGATAAACGTGAAATTAGAGATTAAGAAAGAGAAACAAAAAGAGTTTACTGAACTTATGCTTGGTGCAGCACAACTGGCTGACCAAGAGATGACGCTGAAGTTTGAAGAAGGAGTGCTTAAAGTACAACACTTAGCACCAGGGATGATATACGGTGTACAGTTAGAGTTTAAAGCAGATATGTTCGACCATTTACCGCAAGATATAGTATGGATAGTTAAAACAGAGTACTTAATTAAAGCACTTAAAGCGTTCAAGAACAATTATACTTTTGAAGAACAGAAAAGCAAACTACTTATCGTTAAAGATAGGCAAACGTACACGTTAGCGTTAATGGAACCGATGTACATGAGTAGACCTAAGAAAGACTTTAAAGAGTTTAAAACGCATCACGCGACTATTGAATGGACTAAAGAACTTGAAGAACATACATTGATTGCAGCAAGTGATAAAGACGAGTCTGTAAAATATAGTTTAGAAGATACACATTTGACTATACGAACAAATAAATACTCAAGCATCCATACTATTGATACTCATGGTGTACACGAATCTATGTTTTCAACGGATGTGCTTAGGACAGTCTTTAAAGCGTATCCTAACTTATTCAGTACTTTTTACTTGGGGACTAATAGTCCTGTTTTATTAAACAATACTACTGATGATTACGAACTCATAGTGGCACTTGCGCCAAGGGTGGATGTAGATTAACAATGGCACAAACAAAACTACAAGAATGGGGATTCACAGAACCGGTGAATCAAGAGACACGTACACAGCTGCAGAAATACAAAGGTCTGTTTAAATAAACTATCTAGGGGTAGAGGGTGAGTTTTCCAGAACCAACAAAGATACAGTATAGTGCTGAGTCTCCACTGATAATAGTGGCTCGTAAGAAGTTACATTTAGGTATGCTTATGGGTCAGATTAATTATGGTGGTGGTGAAGTAGCACTTAACGATTCATACGGCATACGATTTATACGAGACGGTTCACAGTTCGTTGAAGTGGAACTGATACAATACGGTCTTAGTAATAAACCAACATATCAAGGTTGGGTTAAACCAGTTGCAGCTAAGGCTAAGAAGAACCCTAAGCCTAAGAAAGAAGAGATAAAAGAGGAGAAATTGGATAAGCACATAACAGTTAAAACAGCAGGTGATTTATTTTGAGTAAAAAACAATGGCACTTTGCAGTATGGAAAACGTGGAAGAATAATATCTATGCGCAGTGTATCACTGTTGATGACATCATAGGTAAAGGTACGCCTGAGTTCTATGACCAAGTCTTCAAGATAACAGACGATAAAGAACTACAGCCTTGGGCCATTGAACAAGAAGAGAACCGTAGCGTGATACAGTGTTACAAGAACAACAGACGCTTACTCTTGCCTATTGCTTTTGAAGAGCATTTCCCAGTTAAAGTCATCGCTAGTTTTGAGTGTATCTTAAAACCAAGTGATAAGCGACTTTTCCAATATGTCACCCAGGTACAGCCTATGCGCCTACCCCAAGATAGCATGGGCAAAAGTTTTAGAGAGTTCATTGATGCGTGGAACCCGATAAGTCATTCTATTCCACGCACATGGACTTTCTTACGCATACTATCATTCGCTGCACGATACAAAGGGGTGAAGTGTTGTGTGTGTACTGAGCCTAACGCAGGGAAGAATGCTAACTTCACACTACAAAATCACATGCTACAATCTGTTGCGACAACAAGCACACCGACACCAGCACGACTCTACGAGTATCTGTTGACTAACGAGATAGTGGTGCTCGATGAGTTCACTACATCTAATGCACAGGATATGCGTGATATAGAATCGTTCATACTTAAGCTAGGTGATAATAGTACAGAGTACATGAAACATAGTATGGCTGTTGGTAGACAGTTAAAGGAAGCTGACTTAGTTAAGAAGAGCGTTATCTTCACATACAATAAACCAAAGAACCTCAACGATGCAAGTAAGTTCTTCGATAAGAAATGGAACAACATCGCAGCGTTTAGGTCAAGATACCCGCAATTATACTTAACAGGAGAAGTGTTATCTTCCGCAATAACACCTTCACCGGGTGAGATAGAAGACACTATTAAACAGTACGATTCTTGGATGAAAGATATTGCTAGACAGGCATCGTACTGGGTTTCTAACCTACACAGGCACACTCATAACTATGCGCGTAATATTCAGTTAGGTGGTAGGCATCTTAATAATCTTGACGGGTTATTTCAAGCGTTGGACGCATACTCTGAGTCGCAAGAAGAGTTCGACCAATGGTGTAAGTTTATATGCAATAGCTTGGACGCGTACAAGAAAGAGATATTGAATGACCCGCAATTTGCTGAAGAACCTGTTATAGAGCTTGTAGACGCGAGGGAGTTACAAAAATGAATGATGTTACAGAACAACAAGTGGATAAATATATTCAAAGACTAAAGATGTATAGAAAACAAAAAGAAAAAGATGATGAGCAAAAATAGAATTATTGTAGTAACCGTTCTTATGTTGCATGTAATTGGTTTAGTAGCATTATTATGTGCGTTCATACCTAACACTATTGCAAGAATACTCGCAATATTTATATCAATCATTTATTGGGTACTGAGTACAATATTGTTCTTGTTCGGCATATCGTTCTACAAAAACATAAGAGAACTATTAAACGAATTACCTGCGCGGAAAAAAGAGAAGTATATGAACAAATATAATTTGCAAGATGATAACTATGAAAGAATATAAAGATAAATTACTTGCGTACATAGAAGCATTGGAATCAGAGAGTATGACTAAAGACGAAATCATAATGGATATGTGTGAAACTATTATGGAAATAGATACTGCAAACCAATGATTGCAACACGCAATTATTTATATATAATTATAACTACTATAGTAGTATGAGAATAAGTAATTATGGTTACATTGAACGTAAGACTGCGCCTAATGTGTATCGCGAATGGTGGATAGCTAAGAAATCCGTGGCATTAAGTGCGTTACATATACCTAAACATTTAGAAGGGCGTAAGTTCAGGTTAAAGTTTGAGTTGATAGAAGATGAGTGAGCAATACATATACGGTTGGCAAGAGTGCAGTGGTAGTTATGAAGACTATGAGTCGATAGACTGGGATAAGCATGAGGAAGAGGTGAGTGAGGATTCAGACAAATTATGATTTTAAACGTGACCTAACGATAGGTAAGAAGTACGAAGAGTTGTTTGCGCAGCACTTGGAGAAGAACACTGAGATGATAGCCAAAGTACAAGACGGGTATAACGAAGCGTTCGATATATTGTGTAGCGAGGACCAGCCATTAGGTAAGCCTAAGTTCACTACGTTTGAAGTTAAACGCGATTTCGTGTATAACACTACTAAGAACGTACTCATAGAGCTATGGAACGACTGGCAACAGAAGAAACGCGGTTGGTTCTGGCATTGTAGAGCTGATTGGTTAGTGGTGTTCGTGAACGATTACGAGTACTATGCGATACCGATGTTCGATTTAACTATGCACTTTAGCGCTAACTTCAGTAAATATATGCTTAAAGACATTAAACAGAAGAACGGTTGGATAACTCGCAATTACGTGTGTCCGTTAGCACGATTGAACGTCGATGGTTGTAGAATAGAATGGGGAGACATACGTAATGAGGTGTGTCCGAAATGGTAACTAGACGTGCAGCGAAGAACAAAGGAAGCAGTTTTGAGTACACTACACAACATAGTTTTCGTAAGTCAGGGGTAACGGACATGTACCGTACTGCTGAACGAGGGTTCCAAAGACAGTATGATTTACAATCAGATTATTTTAAGATAGTGGTGGAGTGCAAGAGATTAGCAGGGTTTAGCTGGAACCAGTTAGTTAAGTTTTATGAAAAGCTTAAAGATAACGCACCACGTAACTATACACCGTACCTTGTGTTCCAAGGTAATAGACAACCAGCGTGCGTGTTCTATGACATAGCGCGAAAAGAAACAATTTATCAAGTACGGTTGTTTGAAGATGTATTTGGGGTATGGGAAAAACATCCTAGTAGTAGGGAAGAACAACCAGAGATTAAAACAAAACCAGTGGAAGAGCTTACACCAGAACTACGTAAGCAATTAGATATGATTGAAATGGTTAAGAACTTCCATAACAAATAAATCACACTCATAGCGAGTCACTTCGTTATGTGAGCAGGAAATGGCACACACAATACAGTACGGTAACGTCCATGGCTCGAATCTGTTGTGTGTAAAGACAACCAACGGTCAGAGAAGCTCTATGCAACGTGATGTTGACGAGTGGATGTTTGGTTGTTGCCACCTGACTCTTTCATACTAATGCAGGGGTAGTGTAGTCTGGCAATCACGGGAATTCCTAGGCCCAACGCAGGTTCAAATCCTGCCTCCTGCATTTCATACTCACAGATTTCCAGGAAGGGCTACACGACGGTGTATGGGGTTCGAGTCCCCTAGTCTGTGTGTTCATATTAACATGGTATTCCCAGAAAAGAGAGAAGAGAAGATTTTAGACGAAGGCACAATCAATAACCAAGACATGCGTAAAGCGTTCAATCTATTACATAAAGAAGGACATGAATTACGTATTGTAACAGATAAAGGCTTTACTTTCGTTCTACGTAGAGAAGGTAGTTATCTAAGAGTTTTATACGGTGCGGACATCAAAGTGCCACAGAACGTGAATATGGTAGGTTTACCGCAATATTACCAATATAACTCTAAACTACAAACTATATCTAATAGTAAAGATTTAACTGCGTTACACTTTAAGAAAGCAATAGAGGATTATAAACGGCGACAGATGCCGTAGTTACTCACAAAGATACCTTTCACATCGAACTGTGGGAAGGTATCACGGTATCTTTCGTATTGTTTCCGTGCTTTGACTATACGTAGTCCTTCCTTTACCTCGTAGAAATAATGGACATTTCCACGTATTCTCAATAAGTCTACTTCACCGTACACGTCCCCTACGTTATACTCGTAATTCCTATGTATAATGTCTTCAGGATATTGTGCTCTTATCCTGTGCTCTAGCTCGTCAAGGAGTCTATCGTGTTTCTTTCTTCGCAGTTCTGTAACGCTCATAATCTGTGTCAACTATTGATTCAATAGATTCTTTTGGTAATGCCTTTATCTCTAGGTTTCTAAACTCGTCTTCCCAATATAAGGCTGTGCAAGGTTCAATCATCTTTTCTAACTTAGCTTTCATTAAAAGTGACACATGGTCAGTATTATACATTGGGTCGTAACCCAATCGTTCTACCATTTGACAACCGTACTCGAATAACCATGCAGTAATATCTTTCCTATTATAACTAATACGAATACTGTCTAAATACTCAAACTGCTCGTTTAAAATATCCATAACTGTGATTAGAGTGTTATATAATCGTGATGTGACTCGCTGTCACTAGGTTCATTCTCACCCATGTAGATTTGACCGTAGTACCGACCAAACTCTTCACAGAATCGTTCAGCCAGACCACTCTCAACATACTGCATACAAAAAGCATCCTTGCCTATTGGTTCCATACCCTTGTTCAGTAAATCAATGTAAAACTCACTGACTACTCGTCGTTCGTGTGCTAGATAACACTTAAACAACTCCGCTTCTATCCCTGGTAAATATGGTTGTCGTATCATCTTAATTTATACTTACCATCCATTATATTTACAAATTGTGGTTTATTCAACCAATCAATCATACCGACTGTGTGTGTGCTGTTACTCGGTGCACCTTTCCCATAGAACGGATAACGTGGTGTCATTGTACCAACAGAATAAATATCGTGGTACTGTTCACCTGTGTGACAATGACCGTAGATAATCTTACGGTGGATTTGTTCCATTTGCTTTATTGATGCTCGTTTGTTGAATATACCTTGGTCGCCGTGCTTGTTGACTTCTATTCCACCAATACGTACTGATTGACTTGATTTAGTGAACTTGATGTTCTTAGGTATCTTACCACCCACATGTCTTAAACCCTCTAGCACTGGATTTTTCCCACTGGCGTATGCAGTAGCTAACTTGAATCCTAGCCTAGCATTACCTACGTCCTTAACGAACTTACCTTCATCCAGCCATCTATTAAGGAACCGATGATGATTACAGTCCACTACATAAATAGTTGCCTGAGGCGCCATCTCTGATAGTTCTACGAGTTCATTATAGCCCTCTTCAAGCTCTCGTTCTAAATTATGATTGCCTACGTCGTGAGTGTGTATCATTCGCTGATAGATTAGTTCGTGGTCGCCGTGTGGGTTTACACTGTGCATATTAAGGAAATCGTGGAGTACGATGTTTAATGGCGCATACTCATCAACCATACCTTTAACTGCATCAACAACGTGCTGTTCATTTGCACCGTTGTGATAGTCTGGTACTATCAAACACTTTGTATCTACCGTTTGTGGGTCTTTGTTTCCCTCATAGAGTGTGCCTAAATCAACAAACCTGCCTTTACTGTCAGCCCTTACGTGCCTAAAATGAAATCGTTTACTGCCAGATATACCTAGTAACATCGCTCCGTATGTATGATGGTCCTTAGCGATTCTACCTAGTCTACGTCTCTCAGCATACCTTGTATCTTTATCAGAATAGTTAGGCACTGTAATAGCACCAGTTGAAATAACCGCACGAGGGTACTTATGCGCTTCATCACTAGCGAAATGTTTAACCCTAATCTGAGGGTGTCCTATGATGACTGACTTACCTTGACCAACAATGTGTGCTAAACCACTAACAGGGTCTATTGCTTGTGGCCGTACATACCTTGGTTCATACTTAATGTTATCATTATAAGATTTATTGTCGTATAGAAATTCACCATTGTTTAAGTTAAAGTGCATTAATGTATCTTTTTCAGAAGAGTTCATACCTATGGTGGGACAGTATTGCATCTCAGAATTTGTGGTTTCATTAAAAAAATCAAGGGTGTCTTTAAACCCTTTGTGTGGTCTAGCGTTTGCTTGTGCTGTTGTTAAAGTGTATTTCTTTCGTTTCATGGTGAGTGGGAAAAGGTACAGACATAGAGTCTAGTACCAAGTTACTTATCGTTTAAGTTTAAACTCAATACTACTGATAAGTCGTTCTAAAAGAAGTGCTGCTGCCCCAACCACTACGCCATTAACGTCGAACCCTGCTGCAACTAATGCCGCCATGATAAGCGTAATTAAAGGACGTTTAGCACCTTCAAAAAACTTTTTCCAACTCCATGCTGGTTTTTTTTTCATGATTGCGAGAGATATTTTTGATGTGTGAGTATAATAATGTGAATGAGTCATAGAATAAAATCTCCTCTGTATCGCTACAGATTATATTTTTCATACATATTATACGGTGTTTCTGTTATTTAAAGTTTTTTAACTAATAATCTATATGATAAGTGAAGTCTTTTATTACGTCTTGTTCATTAAATCCCCACCAAACCTCTAAATATACTATTGATTTAATGTACTCTTCACCATTATTAAAGACATAAGGTATATTATCTTTTGAGACATAGTATGAATCCCTACTCTGTATAGATAGTAACTGAGGTGAATAACACCAGTCCATTATCTTCCAATGGAACGGGTCTGCTGCGCTACGATACGCTAAGTATGCGTGTCCTTCTATTTTACCACTGTATGGGTTTTGTACTTTACCAGCCATTATACGCAGTCTACTTTGATGAATACCTTTAAGACGCGCTATAATGTATAATAAAATGGCTCCGTCTTCACAATCGCCAGTCATTAACTCGGCAGTCTCGTTAGCAGTTTGCCAATACTCTGTACGTTTCCATTTATTAGAATCGGAAACATATTCTAGTGCACCTTTAGTGTTCTCTAAATAACGAAAGATACTTGACATTTGTCTGTCGCTTTTACTATATGTAGGTATTAAATCAACTAACTCTAATAGACGTTCACTAGGATTAGCTAGTTGCGATGCTAACCAACGACTTAGCTTAACGCTTTTACGATACTTACTATTAATCACCCAATAAAGAATACTACGTAAGTAACGCTTATCAAGTACTGGAAATAACTCGTTCTTACTTTCTTCTATTTTATCGGCGAAACTCAACTCGATGTCTCCGTGAAAGTTTGTACGTTAGTTAGTTCTGCTGAAGCTGTACCGCTAATAGATGTTCGTCCTTTAATCTTTACTTGAACTCCATTAGTTTTCTCACCCGATGTGAGAGTGTGCACCCATTCAACAGTACGCGTGCTTTTTAAGTCCTGTGTACCATGACCCACTTGCGCACCTGCATTAGACCATACAGTTTGTTCAGCCATACTATCTAAATAACCGCTACCTGTTTCTTTAGTTTGGAAGGTTAAGAACGCACTACCGCCATCCGCATCATCATTATCCCCCCGAGTGTACACTGTTGCTTTGATAATTAAGTAGTCTGCGGAGCCTAAGTTAGCCGCAGTGATTGCAGTCATCTCATACTCACCAGTTCCTGTTCCCGAGCTATCGAAACCAGTGCCAGTATAAACTTCTTGTATTTTACGTGCTGCTAAAAAGTTATTGTTCATCGGTGAGCTAGCGATTCCGCTTCCTGAGCTAAAAGTAGTGTATGTCATTATTATTGTCCTCCTATTGGGTCTGGTTCAAACCAGTCCTCGTAG
>Ga0208644_1000203_pt1 | contig 42701 bp, 44 predicted proteins | sample VirMetDEL_Nov_18_FD_184517 | JGI IMG/M metagenome (GOLD analysis project Ga0208644, IMG submission 184517) | Aqueous microbial communities from the Delaware River and Bay under freshwater to marine salinity gradient to study organic matter... | ecosystem: Environmental > Aquatic > Marine >...
CCAAGGGCTACATTAATCAAATTAAAGTAGTAAAATAATGGGTTATTGGAGTGACAAATGCTTTACTTGTTGGTTTACTGCAGCGCTTATAGCTATAGTAGCATTAACAACTAAGACAATAGTGAAAGATAAAAAACGTAAACAAAGATATAAAACAGAAGAGGTAAAAAAGAAATGAATATATTTTATTTAGATGAGTGTCCTATTAAAGCGGCAGAAAGACAGTATAATAAACATGTAGTAAAGATGGTATTAGAGTCAGCTCAAATGCTATGTACAGCGCATCACTACTATGGAAATCATGATGTACCATATAGAGTTGCACATCTTAATCATCCAAGTACTAAGTGGGTTAGGCAATCAGCAGATCATTATGAATGGTTGTATATACACATGCTAGCACTCGGCAATGAGTACAAAAACAGGTATAATAAAGAGCATTTAGTTATAACAAAATGCAAAGACGTGTTGCATAAGTTACCTCCAAAAATACCTAAGAGAGGTTTTAAACAACCTCCACAATGTATGCCTGATGAATACAAAGATCACGATAGTGTAATTGCATATTGGAATTATTATATTGGTGATAAGTATAGTGTAGCAGGTAAGAATGAATATATTTATAAGTAAAACAAGGGCTATGACAATAGCCTATAAGATATAATTAGTAAGGGGCTTATGTCACATGAAAGAAATATTAAGTGGTTGCATGATAGGAGGATAATTACTAGATGTTATCCTTGGTCTGATAAGCCTAGCTCTGAAACAGATGTGTATTGGTTTTATCAAAATGGTACATACCAATGCTACACATTGTTTGCAAGCAAAGCTAAAATAACTACATACAAATCTCTTAAGTGGCATTTCTTAGCGTTACAATTCTTAAATGAAGGTATCGATGAGCAAGATCTTATTAATGTGTTTAAGTTTATAGCTGATAAAGAAAACGGATTTGTTACGTTTTTCATTAAGCAGTCTGTTCTAAATCATATGATCAAAGAAGTAATTAACAGCGGCATCGATCCACCAATAAACAAAATAAGAAAAGTAATATTTAAGCCTGGTATAATACTAAGTACAAATCAAAAGTTAAGTATAGTAGGCAAGCTGATTGGTAGATCTAAAGTAACGGAAGATATAATATATTCTACCATGATAGAAATAAACCACATAGGAGAAAAAATAACATTAAGTAAAATAGCACAGAACTTAAACTGTTCTGTTAGAACATTGCATAGAAATATGTCTAAACAATTAAAGCAAGAAAAAGAATCATTAAATGAGGAAATATAATTTACAAAACTACAACAAATACAAAGCTGATGTAGAGCAATCAATAGATAGACTACCACAGTACGAAGATAATTATCCTCTATATTCTAGAGATCAGTTAATTATTAAGTTCTTACCTTTAGTAGAGAACATTGCTAAAAAGTTTTCTACTTCGCAACAAGCTATAGGTATTCTAAGTGTGCTTGATCTAATACAGTTTGGCCACATTGGCTTAGTTAAAGCAGTTGATAGAATAGACTGGGATGTGTTTGCTAAGTCTGAAAATAAAGAGCAAACAATGAAATCCTTCTTAACAAAGAGGATTAAAGGTGCTATACGTAGATCAATAGATATAAATCGTGGAGATATACGCATACCAGAGCACAAGCTAAATGATATACGCAAGTCTTTTGATAAAGACGAAAAGATGGTAGCTATGTTTTTTAATTCTATATTCTTAAGTATAGATGAAAAAGATAATGAAGACTCTCCATACGATATACCTGATAACTCTGAGCCATACAACCAAGACTTACTTAATGTATACTTAAAAGGTTTATTGTTGAAACATTTAGACGATAAAGAGTATCAAGTATTAAGACTGTCTTACGGATTAGACTGTGATAAACTGCCAGCAGTAAAGATCGCAGAAAAAATAGGTATCAAAGGAGACTCAGCTTATGTGCGTGTATCGCAGCTAAAAAGGCAAGCAGTAAACAAGTTAATCGAACGAGTCGACCACTCGCAAGTGCTTGATTATCTTTAAATTAGATATTAAATAAATTAAATTATGTGTAATTATATAAGTACAAACCAACAACACCAATGACATTAAACGAAAAGTTAATTGAGATCCAAACTAGATTCAAATCTAAGAAATCTAGATTTAATTCCTTCGGCAAATACCATTTCAGATCAGCCGAAGACATTCTTGAAGCAATAAAGCCCTTTTTAAAGGAGTTAGGAGTAACAGTTATTATCAATGAAGATTTGATAACTGAAGGCTACAGTCAATCACCAATCATTAAAACTACTGCGTCATTAAACGACGGCGAGTTTAGCATAACAGCTCAAGCTATAGTTGGAGTAGACATGATGCAAAAAGGTATGCAAGTACCACAGCAGTTTGGTTCGGCTTCTAGCTATGGTAAAAAGTATGCTTTAGGCAATCTGTTCTTGATTGATGATACACAGGACAGTGACGCAACAAACAATCATCAAAAAGAAGAAGCAACACCTGAGGTTATGAAAAAAGCTACAGCTTATATAGAATCAGGAGGTACACTCGAAAAGATAAAGAGTAAGTACAAGCTTTCAGCTGCACAGCAAGCAGCACTTGAAACACTAAATGGATAAAAATGAGATAATAGAAAAACTCAGGGACGATGTGAATTATTACGGAGAGTATGGTAAGAAGTACCTCAGTAATAGTGATATCAAAACCCTACTAAATAATCCTTTAGCGCTAGGGGAGCCTAGCAAGCCTAATCCAGCGTTCCTTGTTGGCGGCTACTTTCACACTGCAATACTTGAACCTGACAAGTTGAAGAAATACAAAGTGATACAGTCAAAGACAAGGAACTCTAAGGCTTATAAAGAGATGTCTGGTGGAGAATTATGTTTGCTACAACAAGAAGTTGACAGCATAGAGTTACTGACTGATACAGTAATGAGTAACCAAATATGCTATGACTTGATAAGATCAGGAGACGTAATATACGAGCAACCAGGCGTTATGGAAATAGAAGGCGTAATGTGGAAAGGTAAAGCAGATATAATCAATCACAGTGAACAACTGATTGTAGATCTGAAAACAACTAACGACATACACGCATTTAAAAACTCTGCATGGAAATACAATTATGACAGTCAAGCATACATATATAGTAAACTGTTTGGATACGATATGATATTTATAGCTATCGATAAAAACACTAAACAAATAGGTATATTCGATTGTTCAAGCGACTTCCTACAGAGAGGCTTAAACAAAGTACAAAGAGCAGTTGAAGTCTACAACTTGTTTTATAACACAGAAGGCTTCGATGCTAAACAATACTTTATAAACAAAACACTTTAACAAATAAAATACGAAACCAAATCGATAATATTAATATGAAATTTAAATTTAAAAAATCAAAACCATTAACCAGAACATGTACCGTAACCGGTATTGTAGCAAACCAAGATGAATTTTATCCTAAGCAAACCCATTTAAGAGCTGTAGATAATATACGGCGTAACACTAGCGTTACTAAAGAGCAGCTTAAGTATATGTTTAGACAAATTAACAACTTATAATAATGGCAAGTATAATAGCAACAAGTATTGATCTTAACAAAATTCCAAAAGATAAGATCATCAACGGTAAAAAAGGTAAGTATTTACCTATCACGATCACATTAAACGACGAGCCAGATCAATTTGGTAACTCTGGCCCAGTCATTGTACAACAAACCAAAGAAGAGCGTGACGCTAAGTCTGAAAAGGTTTACCTTGGAAATGTCAAGGTAGTGTGGACAAACGGTACAAACGTTGAACCTGCTCCGCGTGATGGTCAACCCATGCAGCAGTCAGCTCCAGCCCCATCAGTTGTCGACGACGACCTACCATTCTAATTAAATTAAATGCAAGAAACAGAGATCAATGGATTCTTGATTGATGAATTCAATCAGTACAGCTTAGATACAAAGAAGACTCAAGGCATTTGTCCTCTTTGTTCACATGATAGGCAACCCAAGAATCAGAAAGCACAATGTGCTTCTTACGATTGGGAACGTGGTCTCGGAACTTGTCACAACTGTAACACCACTTTTCAACTACATACTTACCAACGTAAGGGTTCTAGCGAAAGAGTTTATGTACGCCCTCAAGTACCATTGCAAACTAATAGACCTGATAACCCTAAAGTATTCAAGTGGTTTGAAACAAGAGGCATATCTCAGAATACTCTCGAAGACTTAAAAATCACCGAGAGTTCTGAGTTCATGCCGCAGACCGGCAAAACCGAGAACACCATCAACTTTAATTATTATATGGGTGATCAACTCATAAATATTAAATACAGAGATGGTCGTAAAAACTTCAAGCTGTACAAAGGTGCTGAGAAAGTATTCTATAATATAAATAGCATAGTAGGTTATGACTCTTGTATTATAGTCGAAGGCGAAATGGATGTTCTAGCTTTGCATGAAGCTGGCATTAAAAATGCTATATCAGTACCTAACGGCGCGACTCTAACAAACAACAATCTGGATTACTTAGATAATTGTATTGATTATTTCGAAGACAAAGAAAAAATAATCTTAGCATTAGATAAAGATGAACCAGGTCAAATGTTACAGCAAGAGTTTGTTAGAAGACTCGGTGCAGAAAATTGTTTTATAGTAGACTTTGACGATTGCAAAGATGCCAATGAGTTTTTAGTTAAGCACGGCAAAGAAAAACTAAAAGATACAATTAATAAAGCAAGACCATATCCACTAGAAAACGTTACAACGTTTAAAGATATAGAGGGTGAGGTTACAGAGTTTGTAAAGCACGGTTTTAAACCTGGCTTTCAAGTAGGTCTAGACAACTTTGATCAGATATTTTCAACATATACTGGTCAATTTATTACGGTAACCGGTGTTCCATCGTCTGGTAAGTCAGACTTTGTAGATCAAATGGTTGTTGGTTATAACCAAAAGTATGGATGGAAGACTGCATTTGCGTCTCCTGAAAACCAACCAACGTATCTACATGCACATAAGCTAATGCGTAAAGTATGGGGTGACATGCCTAGTATAAACGATATTGGTGGAAACAAATGGACAGAGGTTGCTGAGCATGTTAATGATAGTTTCTTTTTCATTGACATGGACAAGTATGACTTAGACTCGGTACTCAAAAAGGGTGCCGAGCTAGTCAAACGTAAAGGTATTAAATGCCTTGTTATTGATCCTTATAATAAAGTAAGAGACATAAACGCAGCATCAGATGATGTGAACCGTTATACAATGGATTACTTAATGAAGATCGAAACGTTTGCTAAGAAGTACGATGCTTTAGTATTCATAGTAGCACATCCAACAAAAATGATGAAGAACCAAAACGGCAAGATTGAAGAGCCTACGATGTACAACATCAAGGGTGGCGGCGAATGGTATGATGCTAGTTACCATGGGTTATTAGTCCACAGAGACTACGAAGCTAAGAACACTAAAGTAAAAGTATTGAAGGTTAAGTTCCAGAACCTTGGTGAAAACGGTGCTGAAGCATTCTTCACGTGGGAACCTAAGTCTGGAAGATTTGTACCACAAGCTAATATAATGGAAGAAGACTCGTTGCCATGGGAGTAAATAAAAATATACAGCAATATACAATGTCAGATGAAGAATTAAAAGCTTCTGCTTGGTGTGTTCGAAACAAGATATGTATTACTGCAAGAGAGTCTGGATATAGAACCAATAGATATTATATTGATATAGAAAAAGGAGACTATCCTAATCGAGTATTAATAGGTTCAACTAAAGAGACTTATAAATTTCCAGAGCAACAGAAAAAATTAGCTGAATATAAAATGTATTATTACAAGAAATATGCGGACGAAGTTCAAGAACGCAAGTGAAGCATTTGATTATTTATATATCAAGATTAAAAACACTGGTATAGAATTTGATAATACTAAAGCTTTATTTAACGTAGGCTTCTATTTAAACAAACCACAAGAAACATATATAAAGTCTGGCTTTAGAAAATGGAATAAGCTATATGCACAAGCCGAATGGCAATGGTATTTATCTGGTGATAGAAAAGTTGAAACACTTGGAAACATATACGGTAAAGTTCCTGAAATATGGCAAATGATGGCTGACGAAAATGGCGAAGTTAACTCTAACTATGGTTGGCAGTGGCAAAGAGAAGACCAATTAGATAAGGTAATAGAAAAACTAAAATCAAATCCTAATACTAGACACGCTGCAATAAGTATATACGATGGTAAAGAGATAAACAAATACAGCAAAGACACGCCATGTACTTACGCAGTTCAATTCACAATCATAGATGATAAATTAAATATGTCTGTGTATATGAGGTCTAATGACTTATGGTTTGGCTTTTGTAATGACCAATACCAATTTAGCATGCTGCAGCAAGGAGTTGCAGAAGAGCTAGGCATAGAAGTCGGATGGTACTATCATCACGCTCACAACATGCATTTATATAAAGACAAAATAAAATAATGTATTATCTATATCATATACCCGGTAAAAAAATCGGAGTAACACAAAACCCAGAAAAAAGAATAACTAAAGAACAAGGCTACAAAGAAGGCGAGTACGAAGTCTTATTAAAGACAGATGACATAAACATAGTATCTGATCTTGAATTAAGACTACAGGAAAGCTTTGGCTATCGAAGAGATATGCAGCCTTACAACAAAGTGATTAAACGAAAAATGAAAATAAACGTAACAGAACAAACCACCACATTCCCATGCCCATTAAATAAATTAAAAGGTAACTTAATGGATAATCTAGGCTTAAAATGGAAAACACAATTCGGCTTATTTAAGTTATCAGAGAGGACAATATCTTGGATCGTAGCAAATTCAAAGGTATCAATGTATAATCCAGAGCGTTGCTACATATATAACAAAGCTTATTTCGAAGCATTTGCTCCAGACAAATACGACATCAATGGAGCTAAGTCAGTCGTTGATATGCCTAAGCCTGCTATCTTTGATGCAATCAGGATGTGGGCAGAAGAACGAGGTATATATGATAAAGGCGATGCCAAGACACAATATGTAAAGTTAGCTGAAGAGTTTGGCGAGCTTGCTAAAGCTCTATTAAAAGATGATCAACCAGAAATTATTGATGCTATCGGTGATATGGTTGTCGTGCTCACTAACTTAGCACATCAACGTGGTGTAAACATTGAGGCTTGTATTCAATCAGCTTATGATGTTATTAGTAAAAGAAAAGGTAAGATGGTTAACGGAACATTTGTAAAAGATGAAGACTAATTATAGAGTTAAAACAGAAGATACCATTGTTCAATCAGTCATTGAAAAGATGGACAGACGCAGTGAGTTCGGCATGAAGAAATATGGCAAGGCCATGATTGAAGAAGTACAAACAGGAGAGAAAGACTTACATGCTTTTATAGTTGACGTACAAGAAGAATTAATGGATGCATTGTTGTATTTAGAGTCAGCTAAGATGTGCTTGCAGCTAGAAGTAAACAAGGCTATGCTAAGTCAAACTGATCCATTAAAGTTTGCTAAACGCCATGAAAACAAAGTCGTTTAAAAAACACAAAGGTCCAGTAAGGTCTAAGCGAACAACATACGACGGAATAAATTTTGCATCTGGTCTAGAAAAGTATATGTATACCGCATTGAAAAAAGCAAACATAGACTGTCTATACGAGGGAGAAACATTTGAATTATCAGAAGGCTTTGACTTTCCATTTGAATGTTATGAACGATGCAGCAACGGTAAAGGAGAATTTAAAAACAGAGGTAACTCTAAGGTTTTAAATATCAAGTACACCCCAGACTTTATAGGTAAAGGGTTTGTTATCGAATGTAAGGGAAGGGCAAATGAGTCCTTCCCGTTGCGTTGGAAGTTGTTTAAGAAATTAATCAAAGAAAGAAAGCTAGGACCTTACACTTTGTATAAACCACAAAATCAAAAGGAATGCGATCAAGTAGTGAGCTTAATACTAGGCAGCAAAAAGAATTAGCAAGAAAGAAATACGCCGAACGGCGTCTCAATAAATGGATCAAATGGAGATGGGATAATTTCGGGCACATACCATTTAAAGAGTTAGTTGAACAATGTAAAAAATATAATTTATGAGTAATAAACAATGGTCCATAAGTATTGGACTTTACCCAGGCATCCTGATTGGAGCCAGAACATATAATGACGATGAGAAAACAGTACACGTGTTGTACTTGCCTTTAATAGACTTTGCTTTAGAAATATTACACGATGAGGTTACAACTGACGACGAATAGGGAAAAAGTAAAACGTAAACGCAAAGGCGTACATTCTAAAAACAATACATCAAGAAATAAAAATAGTAGAAATTATGTTAAAAAATATAGAGCACAAGGTAGATGAGTTTATTTGAAGAAAGACTAGCATATAAACCATTCGAGTATCCAGAGTATTATACAGAAGGATGGCTTAAACAAGCACAAGCATTTTGGTTACACACAGAAATACCAATGCAAGGTGATGTTAAAGACTGGAACGAGAAACTAACTGATGCTGAAAAGAACCTGGTAGGAAATATCCTACTAGGTTTTGCTCAGACAGAATGTGCAGTATCAGATTACTGGACTCAAAAGGTTACAACTTGGTTTCCTAAACATGAGATCAGACAAATGGCTATGATGTTTGGTAGCCAAGAAACAATACATGCAGTAGCATACAGTTATTTAAATGAAACATTAGGACTTGAAAACTTTGAAGCATTTATTCATGAGCCTGCTACGGCCGAAAGGTTTGAAAACCTTGTAGCTTACGATGGTACTGATCCTGTTGGTATTGGTAGATCACTAGCTATATTCAGCGCGTTTGCTGAAGGAGTTTCATTGTACTCCGCTTTCGCTGTGCTTTATAGTTTCCAACTTAGAAATATGCTAAAGGGCATCGGACAGCAGATGAAATGGTCTGTAAGAGATGAGAGCTTACACAGTCGTATGGGTTGTAGATTATTCAGAGACATGTGCAATGAAATTTACGGCTTAAAATATCAGTGTGCTGACGAAGTTTTAGAAGCAGCAAAGACAATGATCGATCTTGAAGATAAATATATTGATAAGATGTTTGAGATGGGTGATATTGAAAACTTAAAGTCATACGACTTAAAACAGTTTATAAGAAAGAGAGCAAATGAAAAACTCAATGAGCTCGGTTATGAATCACATTTCTCGTTTGACGAAGAAGCAGCAACTAATCTTGATTGGTTCTATCATCTTACCGGCGGGCATACTCATACCGATTTTTTTGCGATGCGCCCAACTGATTACTCGAAAGCTAATGAAGGCGAAGACTTTGAGGATATATGGTAAGCAAAAAGCAAATACTTAAATCACTAGTTGGTGATAAAAAGCTTACATCTTTTCAGCGTGTAGCTAGAAGATTAGGTTATATGGGAACGGGATTTTTAATAGCAGGGCAATGGACCCTGCACCCACCCATGTTTGTGATAGGATTTATTTTAGTAATAACACAAGTCGCAGCACGTAAGCAATGGAATTTAGTATTGCTATATTTAAACGGCTTAGCTGCTTGGCTTTTACATTTAATATATTAATATGTGGAATAACGAATGGATAAAAGGAGTTGATTACCCAGAGTGGGGTGACAACGAAATATATAAAAAGACTATTGGTGGACAGTACCTATTGCCTGGTGAGTCTCCAGCTGATGCGTACATGCGTGTCTGTAAGACCGTATCGATGCGTCTAGGACGCCCAGAACTGACCGAAACTTTTTACGAATATGTATGGAAGGGTTGGTTGTGTTTAGCGTCCCCTGTGTTGTCTAATACAGGCACAGAGCGTGGCTTACCGATTAGTTGCTTTGGCATTGATGTCGGAGATAGTATATACGAAATAGGAAATAAAAATTTAGAGATGATGCTACTCGCAAAGCACGGCGGCGGAGTTGGCATTGGAGTTAACATGATTAGACCGGCAGGTAGTAAGATAAAACAAAATGGAACATCAGATGGAGTCGTCCCCTTCTGCAAGATCTACGATTCAACGATCCTTGCAACGAATCAAGGAGCAGTTCGACGTGGAGCTGCGTCAGTCAATATCAACATTGACCACGACGATTTTGAGGAGTGGCTTGAAATACGAGAACCTAAAGGAGACGTCAACAGACAGAGCCTTAACCTTCATCAATGCGCAGTTGTTGGTGATAAGTTTATGCGAAAGCTTGAACAAGGAGATGTTGAAGCAAGATCTAAATGGAGTAAACTTATTAGGAAACGAAAAGCAACTGGAGAACCTTACATCTTGTTTAAAGGAAATACAAACAAGTCAAATCCAAAAGCTTACAAAGACAATGGCCTAAAGGTACATATGACAAACATATGCAGTGAGATTGTTCTACATACAGACGAGTCTCATAGTTTTGTTTGTTGCTTATCATCTTTAAACCTAGCTAAATACGATGAATGGAAAGATACAAATATTATTTATGACTCTATATGGTTCCTTGACGGAGTACTTGAAGAGTTTATACAGAAAGCTAAAGGTAAGATCGGCTTTGAGAATGCTGTACGTTCAGCTGAAAAAGGTAGAGCCATTGGTCTTGGCGTACTTGGATGGCACACATATCTTCAAGAGAAAAGAATACCGTTTGAAGGATTGTTTTCTCAGTATGAAACAAGAAAAATATTCTCACAGATTAAGATTGAATCAGAGAGAGCGAGCATGGATCTGGCTGAATATTTTGGTGAGCCTTTGTGGTGTGCTGGCACGGGCATGCGTAACACTCATCTTCGCGCTATCGCTCCTACTGTTAGCAATAGTAAGTTGTCTGGTAATGTTAGCCCCGGTATTGAGCCTTGGGCTGCTAATATTTTTACTGAGCAGTCTGCTAAAGGAACTTTTATAAGAAAGAACCCTACGCTAGAAAAGCTGTTAGAAGAAAAAGGCTTTAACAATAAAGAAACTTGGGATAAAATACTTCACGATGGCGGATCAGTTCAAGACTTAGATTGTCTTACGCCAGAAGAAAAAGATGTATTCAAAACATTTAAAGAGATTAATCAACTAGAGTTAGTTAATCAAGCTGGAATACGACAGCAGTATATAGATCAAAGCGTTAGTTTAAACCTTGCTTTCCCTAGTGAAGCATCACCAAAGTGGATTAACAAAGTTCATATGGAGGCTTGGAAGAAAGGAATAAAGACACTGTACTATATGCGAACAGAGTCTGTGCTGCGAGGAGATATAGCAGCTAAAGCTTTAGATGAAACTTGTATAAGTTGTGATGGATAAAAAAATGATCAATAAAATTATATTTACATTAGCACTTACATGCGCGTCTTTGAATGGGCAGTATGTTAAAGTAGCAACACACTATGATGCAGAGCAAACTGCAAATCAAATAATAAAAGGTAAACTAAATAAATATTTAAATAATAAATTAGATTTTTCGTTTGAAAAAAGAAAAAATAAATTTATAGATAAATACGACGTTGAAGCAGATCATGTAGAAAAACAAGTATATAAATATTTTGATAAAGGAAAACCAGAGTATATATCTAAAACCAACGGTGGTTATACGTTTACTATAGCCGTCATAAACAATAAAGACGATACTGATATATTGTATTATTGTTCTTTCGCGTTGGACGCTTTTACTTCAAAAATAAAAAGTGTAGAAATAGACAAAGGTTATTAAATTAAGAAAGGGGCTAACGCCCCTTTTTTTATTTCTTACCACACGGTTTACCGTTGGCTATGTTTACCCAGTTTTCTTTTTCAAACCAGTCTCTAAGTGTAGCTCCTTTTTTACGAGCACCTTTAACATTGGTTGAACTAGATCTCTTGTACTTGCCTTTAGCAGACGCAGACTGTTTAGCTCTAATAAGCTTTTGTCTCTCTGCTTTAGACATACTTTTATATTTACTATATGGCAAGCAAACTTTCTTAGTTGTGCCTGCTCCTTTAATTTTGCTTTTTGCCATGTGCTTCTTTTTCCCAAGGTAAATCGCGACGTCTTGTGTCGATGCTGCTCATTGGATATGTTATGGTTTTATTTGATCCTTTATTCTTCCACTCGTATTTGTTATCATCAAACTTTAATCTACCATCCATGATCTGTTTTTTATGCACGCTCTCATGCTTAATAGTTAAAGACTTTTCTTTACGACCAAGAGCTTTCTTTATGAATATAGTTTTATTTTGATCTATATATCCATAAACTCGTGGATCAGGCATGTCTACCTCTTTGATTACTCTATCGAGGTGGTTTGATGTTTCGTGCAAGCTTAACACTTGGTTAATGCCTTTCATTTTAAATGCCATATTAATCTGCAAACATTTTATAAACGTCAAGTATGTTTTGAACTATACTATGTCGATGGTTATTCTTTAAACATACAAAATTAAATCCATCAACCTGTTCTTCTACTCTACGAAGGAATGATAATCCACTGGCTTTCTTATCTCTTAAATCTATTTGAGCTATGTCTCCACACAATACCATTTTAGAGCCATGCCCTAACCTACCTAGTAACGCTTCTGTTTGATCGTGTGTTAAGTTTTGAACCTCGTCAGCGATCAAGAAGGTGTTAGTAAATGTTAAACCTCTTACATATCCAAGCGGTAGTATTTGTATATTACCCTCTGCTATCTCTTTATCAACCTTAGCTTTGTCGTATAAGTTATAAAAGTTTTGATATATAGGTTGTAGCCATGGATCCATCTTCTCTGCTATATCACCAGGTAGAAAACCTAAGTCTTCACCAGCTAACACAGCAGGCCTAGTTATAATTAACTTTTCTATTTCTTTTCTAAACAACAAGTCTAAACCTACAGCCGTAGCTAATAGTGTTTTACCGGAACCAGCAGCACCAGTTACAACCGTTACGGCGTTATCGAGCATTATAGACTTAGCAACTTTTTGTTCTTCATTTAATTGTATTTTAAATTTGATAGGATTTTTTGGTTTTCTTTTTGATTTAAAGACTTCGTCTATATTATCTGTCATTTACTTTTTCTTTTTACCAAGCTTACCTGGTCCACCTGCCTTAGTACATCGTACTCCCCATCCGGAAGCGTATGCGCTAGGCCATACTTTAAATTTCTTTTTTGCTGCGGCTTTACACGCCGGACTTATTTTACCCATTTTTTATAAATGTTTTGTAGTGAAATATACAAGCCCATATAAACAACGATGCCCAACCTACATTTATTAATATCTCAGGTGTAGGAGGATATTGAGCAGTCAGTACATTATATAAAGATCCAACTGCTGGTAACGCTAATCCAACTCTTAGCATCCATTGCTCTATTATGTTTAGCTTGGCTATTGCTTTAACTTCTCTGCCAAATATAAATATATAAAACAAAGTAGTTGTCATACATATCACTATGTTAGCTAACTCGTTAATTACTTGTGCTATCATTTTCTTTGTCTTTAAACATTCTCTTACTAATAGACTCTACGCCTTTCAAACCTATAAAACCTAGGATAAAAGCTATACCATTAGAATAGTTCGTGTTGTTTATATTCGCCGTTTCAATTACAACCGGTGTTAAATAGTTTGCGCTAGCAACTCCCGTTATAATAGAAAAGAAAGTTTGTTTAAGGTTTTTAGCTCCTTCTTTACCTACGAAAAGTAAAGATCCAAATAATCCAGCAACAGACTGCATTATGTTGATACCAATTTCATCTAGAAATGTTTTCATTTTTATTTTTGTTTTCCACCTCGTGTATAAGGAAACAAAGCGTTCATAGCTTTTTGCCTGCCTTCACAACCGCATGGTATGTTTAGTCCTTTGGAAATCTTGTCTACAACGGTTTTAATACCTGTAGCTTTTGTAAACTTATATATATCGTCTCCTAATCCTTTTGATTTCATATTAGTATTTTCCTCTCACCCCTTTTGGTGATGACTTTTTACTTCCACCTTTACCAGCCCATAAGTTTTTACAAGCCCAATATCTAGCGGATAGCTTATCTTTGGCAGAGCTACATCTGTGCCTAGCTTTAAAACTTTTTCTAGCAGCAGCAGAATAGTTATGACCATATCCACTTGCTCCGAAGTGTATGATCTTTTCTTTACCACCGGAACAAGCCTTTACAACCTTCTTCTTGCCAGCCTTAGGAGACTTGCGAGGAACGTTGCACTTCATTTTTGATTTATCTAGTCTTGCCATTTTTATTTTGTTAAACCTTTCCACATCTCTATTAAGCGTGGATCAGGGTATATATCACTTTTGTCGTATCTTACGCTAACATGAGAATACACACCGCGTTTGTTTCGTAATGCCTTGTACCATACATCCCATACTCTTTCGTCATAGTCTAATGGTATGCTATATCTTTCACCCCAGTATAATAATAACTTTCTTAAGCTTTCAATTTGCTCGTCAGTATATTTGTGCCAATACTTACTACCTCTAAACTCTTTGTCTAATGTAACAACTTCATTATCAGGTAAGCTATGACCATAAATAGTTTTAAAATGATTTCTATTAGGTGTCATTGGACCATAAGCACATAACTCAATACCTATACTTGTTTTATCTAATGATAAATAAGGTAGGTTTTCTTTCTGAAACACAGACTCTCTAAGTCCTAAATGAAATGCCCAATACCTAGAAGAGAAAGCCTGCACAATAGTTCCATCCCTAGAAATACAAACAGCAGTACCAATACGAGCTCTATCATTGTTCCAAATATCTATAGTTCTTTCACCAGAAGGATTACCAACTGTATGGTGTAAATAGATTTGCCTTTTTGGAAACTCTTCAGCTATGTATTGCCCTGGATCTAGCGGATGTTGTACAAGATTTAAATCTTCTAATTTAATTTTAGTCATTACTTATATGAGTTACTTGTTTTACTTATCTTTTAATCACTATTAGTTATCTATCTACCACGTTAATCTTTCTTCTATATGGATCTTTGGATTTACGATTGAACCCTCTTGAAGAATTAGATCTTTTTTCTTTTTTATCTTTTTCCTCTTCAATTCCTAATTCCCATGACTGCCAACCAGCTAGTAGTGCTATACGTTCTTGCATTTCTAAGTCTTGACTTAGCGCATCGTTTACGTTGTTAATTTTCTTTATGACCCTATCTAATGGAATATTAGTTGTTGCAGATATAACATTACCAGCAGCTAACCACGCTGGGTTGTCTAAGCTAAATCCTTTTTGTTTCATTTCGTCTGAATTCCATTGCACTTCTCTAGCGGCTTGGTTTATACGTGAAAGTTTAGAAGCTATAGGTGGAGATAATTTAGTTAATTCAAACGCTACCTTTTCGTATTTAGGTCTATCTTTTTGAGACTCATTGTACACTCTAAGTCCAGCATTTTTAACTACAGCAACTGCAGCACCTGATACACCCATACCTCTTAATACACCATCCGCCATACCATTGCCTAGTCTTACCATCTTCTCTGTCTTCTCATCTTCGTCGTCTAAGTCTGCTGCAAATAATGCTTGCTGTATAGCGTTAAATATAAATCCTTGAACAGCGCCATAATAAATTATCTTAGATATATTAGTTTTAGCATCACCTCTACCTGCCATTAAGTCTTGAGAAGCTTTCTTTATTATTCTAGCATACTGACTAGGCGTGTTAGCAAATGCCAATACAACTCTACCTAGTGGTCCAGATTGTTGCTTTGATATTCTGTCTGGTCGTGATGACTGCTGTGACTCTTCTGCTGTTTCTCTAAAATCTAAGAAAGCTTTTTCTTTAGCTTCAGTCTCACTCATGCCTTGCTTAATGTAGCTTTTAATCCTATTTCTATAAAAAGTAGCGCCGCCAGAAGCGATAGCAAAGCTATCTGCAATTTGTGTAGGAGTAAAACCTTTTTGTAACAAATAAGATATAGCACCTTTTGCTCCGCCTTTATTAGCCATATCGGCAATATCAGACTCGTTTATAGTTATAGTGGCATTGTCTCTACGTTCTTTTAAGAAGTCTGAATTGAATAGCTCTTTAAAGTCTTTCCAATACTGAGGTTGGTTAGCAAAAGCTTTACCAGCGGCAAGTATATTATTGTCTTTGAAGTTTATAAAGTTAACAGCCGACAAAGTCTGTAACACAGCTGATCTAGTATTTAAGAACATGATCGCACCAATACTACCGTTCAACCAGTCCATCATTCTACCTGTTGTAGAATCACCAGCATAGTTTCTATTCTTACCAGACTTCATACGCTGAAGCATGTTTTCCAAAGCCTCTCTATAGGGCTTACCATGTATAGCCTGTAACTTGTTTAAGTTCTTTTCAGAGAATATAGCATCTACATTTTGTTGCCACTCTTCAAGATGCTTGGCTCGCTTTGTGCCGCCAAGTCCATCCATTAAGTCAGTGGTAATGCTGCCTGCTAACCAATAGTCTTTTGGCTTTGGATAACCATCTCCTTTGTTTATTTCTATAAGTTGATCTGCAAATACATTCAAGCTAGCATCTGACTCTACATATTTAATCATGTCTGCTAAGTCAGCTTTACTTAAACCAGGTATATCCATACCTTGCTTATTCCATATATACATACGTATAGCCTGCTCCTTAGTGAATCCTTCGCCTTCTATTTTCTTTCTAAGATTTTTAGGAACAATCCCTAGTTTATTTTTGAGGGCTTTATAATCTGCAGCTAATGAAACTCTTTCTGAAGATATGTTGTTCATAGCTCTAGCGTATGGATCAAGCAAGTTCTTTTTATACCACGCCATTTGGTTATCACCAAGCTCTCCTTTTGCCAGTGTACTATATAGTAACCCAACGAAGTCATCTGCTGATGGTGGAATAAACCACTTGAATTTACCTTGGCTTGATCCAACTACTTCTGCTTTAGCTTTTGAGTATGTTTTCTCAGATGCAATACCAGATTTAGCTTCTAAGATGTCATTCATTTCTTTATCCATCTTATCATATATATCTTTGTATACAATGCGCTCTTTAGATTTAACATCTAAGACTTTCATTGCATCTTGAACAGCTTTCACATTCTTATATGCATCATCTGTAAAGTAAAAATCATTGTAACCTTCAGCGGCTTTATCAACCATCCATTGTGCCTTAGCTTCAGGCGCACTGTTAGCTAAGCCAGTTATATTTTCCAATGGGATCTCATAACCAAGCCCTTTTAAAAACTCATATATTGCCGATGCTGAATTAGCAGGTCTAGCAGTTAACACAAACACATCTTTGTTACCAAACTTCTTTATAGCTTTATCTAGCTTCGCAATTAAAGGACCAGGCTTACCATCAACAACTTTGCTAAAATCGCTAAAGTCAAATGTTGCACCTTGTTCTAGTAAGTCTTCTCCAGTTTTTGCAAACTCAGTGGCATCAATTTTAGTTTCAGTACCATCGGGCATTGTTACACCGACCATGCTTTTAGTAGTAGCAAGCGTGTCGTCAAAATCAAATACAGATATACCTTTTATAGGCGCTTTATTATTACGAGCATTACGCAAAGCCTTATCATAATTATTTAGATTGTTTAATACTTGATCATTAGTTTTACTAGCTTTACTAATTATACCGCTTGGCGTTTTACTTATGTTTGATTTAGATGCTTTAGATTTTCCAGCTGTTGTTTTTGCATATTTAGCACCGTATTCTCTCATTTGGTCTAAAGTTGTATCTCCAGAAAACAACTTTCTTACCATTTCTTTTTGAACTTTAACTGGAACAGATTTATTACCGAAAAAATATTCACCTAGGGTCTTATTAGCTGGCACATAAAATAATCTATTAAGATCTATGTCAGACTCAGTATATCTAATTATGGAAGCTAGACCTTGATCTAGCTTTAGCTTTCCGGTTATTATATCTTCTAGTCTGTCTAACAATGCGTCTGGCGGAGTTTTCTTATACTTGACATTAACCATGTCATCTAGCTCTTTGGATATAAACCCTTGCATTGATACCGCTCTAGCTATGTCTATAGCTTCTTTTAAGTATCCATTTTTAACTCCACCAAGAAGCAATGTAGCTACTAAGTTTTGAGGCATAAAATGCTCTTCAACACCTTTTACATCTGTTATAGGCTCTTCTGTTTCTATATCAACTTCGTATACAAGTCTAGGAAAGCTAGATCTTGAAAAGTGTTTTTGGCTATTAGCTGCTTGCCTTACTATCTCCTGGAATGCCCAAAAGTCATTTTTATTTCCTGGCTTTTTTAAATACTTATCAACTGCTTTGTAAAAATCTATCATATCTTCAAACCTTTTAAATTCTAACTCTGCAAAGTCAGATTTTCTAGATTCTTCTAGATATTTTTTAGTTAATAACTTTTTCTTTGTATACGAATAGTTATCAGTTGATACTTGCTCTTGTCTTATGAGTTTATCTTTATCTATCTTTATGTTATTGGCCCATCCTTGTTGAGTGGCAAAAACAGCTCTGTCTAATCCAAATGTAGAAGATATTCTTAACATTTCATGAAACTTTGGATTTTGCTCTAAGAAATTATTTAATACTCTACTTATACCTTGAATAACTGTTTCGCCTTCAAAAGCAGCTATACTTTCAGGTAGTTTTTTATTTCTATCGTATATGGCTTTTTGTTCATCAGAGTCTTTGGTGTTAGCTGATATATTCATCAGCTCTCTAGCTTCTTTTCTACTTATATTAAGTGTAGTAACTATTAAATCTTCGAACACCCTGGTTTTTAGCATGTCTTCTCTAGCGATAGCAGCTGCTTTCTTAGGAGAAATGCTTAGCATAGCTTTTCGCTTACCAGCAGCAGCACGAGCTACATCTTCTTTAGCAAAGTTAGACGTACCCATCTCTTGTCTAATTAGAGTGTTAGCAGCAAGTGATGAATATGTTTTAGCCATACCTTTTAATAACTGCCCTATAGGACTACGTAGTTCACCTTTAGGTAAGACATTTAATTCCCCTTTTGGTGTTATACCTATATCAGATTTAATCTTGTCTATAGTCTCTTTAGTAACTACGCCTCTAAATTCTGGTTTCAATCTTTTTACAGGTACTTGACTAGTTAAACCTTTACTTCTACCTTTTGGGCTGGTAAGCCTACCAGTTGGATCTATAAAGTCTTCATAAAAATAATCTAATATTCTCTTAGGTAAACCAAGGCCAGTACCTTTAACATCTTTAGGCGTATCTAAGGTTTCTAATCCTATTTGAGTTTCAGGTAAAGCAATGTTAAACTCAGGAAGTATTTTAACAAACTTGTCTAAGTTGTCAGCCTTGAAGAAGAACTGCTGTATAGCTCTAGCCTCATTGACAGAGCCTAGATTAGCAGCAGACTCAGTAATCTTTTTAGCAGGTATACCAATGGCTTGCTCTCCAATCTCACCAGCATATTGCTTTGTAATAGTTTTAAATGTTGGCTTACCTTCAGGCTTCTTACTTAGTGTGATAGTTCCTGGTACACCAGTAAACTTCAATGGATTTATAGTTGGCTTTTCTTTTATTCCAACTTCTTCTTGTGCCGTAACTTCTTGCTCTACGTCTGCTATTTGCTTTGTTGATTCATCTATTCTAGTTTCTTGAGATTTACGCTGTGACTCTTCAAATAATTTCTTTTTAGCATCGAGTTTACCAAATGCTGTATTAGCAAATATAAACTCACCAAAACCCTCAATACCAACTATTGATCCATCAGCGCGCTTGGCTTGAGGATCAAATGCCATAAGCCTATCAACTACAGAATCAGTTGCAGCTTCAGCCTCTTCTATGCTAGAAGTTCTTGACCTAATGTAATTATTAATAACACCACCTGGAAATGCAGTGGCATTATAGACCTCGTTAAATACTCTTGCATCTGCAAAGTCTTCTTTCGTGTTAACATTTTCAGGCACTAAATTGTTTATTTCTTCTAGTACCGTTTTAGAAGTCATTGCTTTTCTTTCAGCATCTACTTCTGTATCAGCAGTGGTTACAGCTCCTTGCTCTAATGTATTTTTAAGCTTATTACTAAACTCTCCTTTGTATACAGACTTGTTGAAGTCTTTTATAAAAGAAAATACATCTTTACCAGAATTGAATTTATATCTTCTATTAGGTATAACCTTATCTAATACAGACTTTATAGCATTACCTACTTTATCTAATGCAGTTTCAGAGATTATCTCAGAGTTAATAAAACCTTTAGACATGGCATCGGAAAGAGCCGTTAAGAACTCTTCGGATTGTACATCTGTGCTTTGATCTTTGTAGTTTTCTAATACAGCGGATATATAACCTCCTTCACCTGCTATGCTAGGACTTAATTCATCTAAGAAACCTTCTAAGCTATTCTTCATTTGATTAGCAAGCTCTGGGTTTTTCTTAAATGTATTTTTCAAGACTACGTGTAGCAACTCGTGTTGAGGTGCTGTTATAGCCTTTGTCTCTTTAGATACATCGCTATTAATAAATATTCTAGAAGATCCATCTTTCATTTCTACCACGAAAGCATCTGACTGCTCTATATCACTGTCTGATGGTATATTTTCTACTTGCGACTCTATTTCTTTTACTTTGTTTTTTATTTTATCAGTTGCAGAAAGCTCATTGTCTTTTTCAAAGCTTTCCATAAGAACATTAGATTCTGTACTCGCGTTTAAATCATCTATTATTTTCTTTACGTTTTCAGAAGTTCTAGTTTTTATAGTTTCTCTACTAGCCGCTACTTCTCCTTGTTCTAATTTGTCGTCTATTTCTTTTATTTGTTTGTCTATGCGCTTAGTATATAAAGGGTCTTTGCCTTGCTTTTGCCTCATTAACCCTTGTTTTTGTCTTAACAAGTCTAATTCTTCTGGTGTTGCAGATTCAGGAGAAACATTTATTGCTAGCATTAGATCTGAAGCATATTCCAAAGCTTTGTCATACTGATCATTTAGCTCTTTCCACTTTGCTTTTCTTTCAGGAGTTCTAGCTCTATCCATTCTTAATTGAGCTTCTCTTTTTTCCTCCTTCATTTGCTCTATTATTCCAGCTCCATTCTCTCTGTATGCTCTATATATAGCGCGTTTACTGTTTTTTAAATCTGCGCTTAATCCGAATGGTGCAAGAACTTCTGTCAATAGTAAAGTTCCTGCTACTATTTGAGATTGAGACTCGACGTTAAGTAATTCTCCTTTTCCTTTAACGCCTACGGCTAGCTTTGCTAAATCACCAAGGCCTGCTTCTACTTCTTCTTCGCCTATTTCCCCTATAGGTCTTATTATAAAAGCATTTGCTGCTGCTTTTATCTGCGCTTTATTTGTAGCTGATTTTAAGTTTTTGCCTAATGCAACAAGCGCGTTTTTACCTACAGATCCACCAAATAAATTAGCATCTGGCATTATGCCATTAGCTAATCCAGTTGCGGTAGATTTAAGAAACCCATATGTAATAGCTTTGGCATCACTCAAACCCATTTCTTTACCTTCAAAGTAAGAATCTATAGAAGTCATTCTAGCACCTGCCTTCATCTGAGCCAGTCTACTAGTTGATAATTTAAACCTGCCTAACTGAGCAGCAGTACCGGTCGATCTAGCCCCTCTGCTAGCTATAATGCCTATTACAAATGGAAGCATTTGGGCAGTTGTTTTAGCTGCATTCTTGGCTTTAAATCCATCTCCGAAATCAAATGTGAAATCTTCAGACTTAGTTACGCCTAGCGGATTGCCGTCTGATATGTATTTTTTAAACATATCTAGCATTAAATCTCCACCAGTATAAACGTCGTCTGTTTTTTCTTTTATACCAACATCTTCTAGCAGCTCTGTGACTGCGTTGCCAAATAAAAAACCAGTACCAATAGTAGACTTTATAGGCACTTTAGCTAACTCTTGTAATAAAGTGGATGAAGCATCTTTAGAGACGTTAGTAAATCCACCTTTTTCCATTTCTCTATTTAAGTACTTTTCGTACTCATCTGTCATTTCAAAGTTGTTATAAAAAACGCTTTCAGCAGCATTAAAGTCGTACTCTGTCTGTAGTTGAAAAACCTTGCTGTTGTATTCTTTATATTTATTTTGCGCTTCTTCTTCAGTCATTTGCGAAAAGTCTATACTATTAAACTCTTCTGTGACTTCGTTTATTCTATTTGATAAAGCTTTGCTTTTAGCTTTTGTTATTAAGTTTTCTTTAGAATCAATAGATCCAGTTAGCGTTAGTGTGCTTTCATAATTTGCATATCTATCTAACTTTTTCTCGTCTTTAGATATTTGTTCTATTAATTCGTTTTCTACATCTTCTTGAAGCTCTATTTTTTCATCTTCAGGAACAAATGTTATAGCAGTGACATCGCCTTTTGTAGCTGTCTTTATATTTTCTAAAGCTTTCTTTGTGTTTTGATATTTAGTATTTTTAAGCAATAGACTGCTTGGGCTTACTTGCTCTTCTTGTTGTAATGCTCTATATGCAGATGCTTCTTTGTGATCTAAGTAATACTTTACTTTTTTTATTTCTTTTTCAATAGCTTTAGCTTGCATGTCTTTAGCCATAGGGCTAAGTACTTTGCTTGCTTGTATTTCTTTAAGTTGAGAGTTGAGCTCTTGATACTTAGGATTAGTAGACAAAGCAAAGTCCATTGCTTTTTCTTCGTCTGTTCTATTTATAGATTTTATATCTTCTTCACTAAGCTCAAAGCCATACATGCTAGTGATAGGTGACTCCGATGAAAAATCTCCCAAGTTGGAGACCATATCGTCTATAGATCCTGTGCTTGTCTCCGTCTTCACGGGATCTGTTATCTTTTTTGGCATATCAATTATGCCTCTATCAAAGTCTCTTAGTTTTATTAGTATATCTTCTTTAGAGAAGCCTTGATCTGCTAGATATTTAATGTACTCTTTTTTGTCCATTATTGTTATTATTTATTTCACCAATTGATTAACTAAAGAGCTGTTTTCTTGTTGTTGGTTTTTAAATCTTTCTTCAGCTTGTTTTAACTTGGAAACAATATTTGCTTTGTATTCATCACCATATAAACTAGACGTCTTTATAACCCAATCTCTCCATTGTTTCATATCTGGATTCAAAAATAAATCCATAATCTTTTCATCTGAAGTAACTGAAGCTATCATGAACATGTTGTATCCATCACTCTTTAATGCTTCTCTACTTTTACCTTTAGCTCCAGAGGTTTCAGTTGCGTCATAAAATTCTCTCATAGACTCAGGATCGTATATATTATAAACATCAGAAAAGGTAACATCTTGTTCTCCACCTGAAGGTAGACTAACTTTCAATCTAAAGTCGCCCATTTTTCTATTAGCTGTAAAGTCGTAGCCTAATAGTTCCCAATCTTTTTGGTTTATTTTTATTCTACCAGGCAAAGAAGACGTTTCTGGTAACACACCGCCACCAACTGATGTTCTAGAAAAATCAGATAATTCTTTCATTGCTGTTTCTACTTTAGTAGCTTGAACCTGCGCGATGGCATTATTGAAATCTCTTGTTTTTGTTTCTCCTTTAGATGGTGATGGCGTCCTTGGCAATGAAGGTGGCTTTATTGGTTGAATGTATTTACTTTTTAAACCTTTAGATTTTAATTCTTTTTTCAAACCTTCCCTAATGGCCGTTGATCTATATGTTGAAAGAGCTTCGTCTATGTTATTTTTATCTTCTATAGACATTTCGTTAAATCTCGCTTCACCTAAAACTTCTTTTATAAGTCTTTTTCTTTCAGATACATTGTTTAACGGAATATCTAATAACATAGATAATGCTTCCTTGCTATTATTGTTATTATTTTTAATGTCTATTTCTTGGGCAGTATCGATCAATAGCTTACCACCTGATTGTTCTAATATCTTAGCTTTTGTTGCTTCATCGCTTATAGAATCTAACTCATTATTGTAAAACTCATCTTTGGTTTTCTTGCTCATGTTAGCTACTGTATCTTCTAGCATTTTATCGATGTACTCTTCTTGGTATATTTCTTTTCCATTTTTATCTCTACTAGCATAGCCTTTTGTTATAGCATTATTAAGATCAGTCATAGTAGAGCCATATACTTTTATTACAGTCTCATCCCAAGCTTCATCTATTCTTTTTCTAGCCTTTGGATCATTACCCGCTATTATCATTTGTAAATCATCTTGATCTAGAACTTTTCCATCTTCTGTTTTTACTTTAAAGCTATATTTGTTATTTTTATCGTATTTAAATTCGTAGTTACCATTGTCCAATGCTCTCTTGACTTTCAATAAAGGATCATAATATAAGCCGCCTTTGTCTAAATCTTTTTCTAAATCTATTTTTTCGCTATATACTATATCAGCTATATCGCCAGCGGTTTTAGCTGAAGCAGAAAAAGCAGAAGAAGCAGTATCAATTTCTGCTTTTGTTTTTTTAATCAATTTGGGAGCTCCAAATGCGTCTGTGTCTTCTGATACGGTTCTACTCTCTTTTAAAAAGTCTTGAGCAGCTTGCTCAGCTTGCTTTATCATATCTGCTGTGACATTCTTGCTTTTAAGTATAGCTTGTCTTTGTCTTTCAGCTTTGAGCTCTAAACTATCATTGTATTCTTCGAGATCTTTTGATTTGGCCTCGTAATATTCTATTGCATTGGTATATTGAGTATTGAAACTTTTTTGAAAAGCATCTGTAAATGCTTGCGGGTTTCCTATTCCATACCATCTTGGATTACTATAACTCATTTTATTTATTTTTACCCTGTAAAACCAAGTTTATTAAGATCACCTGTATAATCCATGCTACCTGCTTGACCACCAAACCCTGCTCCAAGCCCAGCTCCAAGTGCAGATCCTGCACCACCTAATGCAGCTTGCGTGTATTGCATTTTTGCGAATTCTGCTTGTCCCATAAGCGCTGATGCTCTATTTAGTTTTGCAATATCTCTAGATTCTTGCGCTGCAAATCCAAATTGAGCTGCTCCAGCTCTTGCTGCATCTACTCTTCTTCCTTCTTGCAATATTCTCCTTTGTCTAGATTCTTCTCCTTGAGCTCTCAACATTATATTTCTAACTTCCTGCTGTTCTAATTGTGCAGCTATATTGAGCTTACTTTGTAAAGCTTGTCTAGCTAACTCAGTAGCTCCACCAGATCCAAAGCCACCACGTAATACTAATTGTCTTTGATTTTCTAAAGCTTGATCTGTTTGTTCTGCTTGCAATCTTGTTGCTTCTGTAGATACCTGCAAGTTAGCCATTGTGTTTTGTATTTGACTACTTCTATCTTGTATGAACTCTGACAAATCAGGTATTGCTTGACGATTAGCCTCTAATTCGGCTATCTCCTTCTCATATCTTTCAGCCATTTCTTTTTGCTGCATAGCCATGTAGCCAGAAGATATAGCCTGTATTAAACCTGCACCTGCTTGTGCTGCTGCCATTGCTAAAAAATTTCCCATATTTATATTTTTACTTGGTTAGACACTGCATATAACTCTACTTTTTTACCATTACCAGTAGCTTCGTGATATAACATATCTACTTCTAAGTAGTATCCTTTTATTCCAAGAGTTGTATTTAGTGTATTTCTATTAAATGTTGCGTTATAATCTGACGTTAAGTGCAAAACTTCTTGCTTTAGCTCTTTGTAGTATTTACTTTCTTTGAGTTCAAAACCTACATCTATAGACACGCCATTAGCATCTAATATAGTCACACCTTTCTTAGGTATTTTATATGCTAGTTCTCTTTGCTTGCTATAAGTAGAGCCAGGCTTTGAAACACTCTCGGCTTCTGCTCTGTCCATGCTCCAGTCTTCAGTACCTTCGTAACTTATAGTCATAAACGTTTTTATATCGCTCGGACTATCGTTCATAACGAAAGTAACATAAGAAGGATCGTTATACGTGCTTTCATAAAAGTTGTTATAAGTAGCAGATTCGTATTGCTTATACAAGTTAACACTATTAAATGTAAAGAACTGATTAAGCATACTAAATCCAAAAGTAGGTTTATAAGTATAAAAACTAACCCATCCTTTAGATTTTTCTGAGTATCCTAAAGTTAAAAAACCATTTTCATCAGTAGTTGTAGCAGAGTTGGTTTGTGTTTTTTTGCCTCCTTTTAATTCACTGTGCTGCAATGAAACAATGTATTGTCCAAATCTTTCATCGTACATACCGTACACTCTTCCTTTTTCTGCTCCTCCAGCTGTATTTATTCTAGTCTTTTCTAAATTATCTCTAAAGAAAGTGCTCATACCTTGATCGGATATTTCTTCTAATCCATTTTGAGACAATCTAAGTACTGCTGCTCTGTTCTTATCTACGAAATATTTTCTATGAGCATATACTGCAAAGCTTTCAGGGTTATCTGAAATACCAAACCTACCAGCATATGCTGATATTTGTCCTATTACGGAATCTCTAGACACGCCTAGTGAAGTTCCTTCCGCCGTAAATATAGCATCCTTGTCTATTAAAGCTTTACTAACTTTGTGCTCTTGAAATATATTTAAATTAGTATCTTCAGAATATAAAAGCTGTATTGCTCCATTAGCTGCATCTAAAGATTTAGTTATACTTTTAGCTATAGAGAATTGATTAGTATTATTTATATCTGTTTTAGAATTATAAATATCAGAGTGTATCATTGTATTTACTCTTCTATTTATAGCATAGTCTTCATCTACCATATAGGCCCTGGCTCCGTAGTCTGTAGATGTACCATTGAAGTCTCCTTTTATTCTAGATTCTTCTACGTGCCAATAGCCAGTATCGTTAGATCCTGTAAGGACGAATGAATTATAATAACTTATTTCTATTTGCTTAGCCATTTGTTTTGTTTGTTTTAACCACCAAGAATATCTCTGATTCTTTCAAGAAGACTTGGATTACAATCTTCTGTAGGATCGAAGTTAATAATAGAAGAAACAGAATCAACAATACCGTCGCTTCCTATAGTTGCTACTTTTCCTTTTAAAGGATTTTTGCTTACAAAGTAAAAATACTCACCTTCTGGCATAGTCTTTTGTAAAGAGTAATCAGTATAAACTATATGATCTACATCTATATTTAACCAATTTTCAAACGTGCTAGGGCCAATGACAGCAGCGAAGTTAGTAGCATAATACGTTGCGGGGCCTCCTCCTACTGCATCGCATAGATTATCTATAGTTTGACCAGCTGTTCTTACTAGTTGTCCTTCTTTTATAGTTATCGTGTTTTCATCTATGCGTACTGTAGCTGTGTCTGTTAATCCATATTCATCAGTAGCCGTTAGCGTTACAGTTCTATCGGCATTGCTACCAGCGAAGAAGGTCTCTGCGTTTGCAATATCCCATAAACCAGTAGTTAAAAGCTCATAGCTGCCATCTACGATATTGTCTAGCTTAAAATATTTATTAAAAGACGTATCACCAAAAGTAAAAGTAGGTGTTACATTTTTATACTTGTTAAAAAATCCGCTTGGCTTTTTACTTCCATTGTCTATGGAATTATTGGTATATATAACTTTAGAGTTTTCTCCGCCATATTTTGTTATCTCTATAGGACTAGAAGGAGCTGTTATATTAGGAGCTGCATTGTAAACGATAGCTTGTATAGTCTCATGATTTGTTCCGCCAGAGTCTGTTACAGAGATTCTAACATCGTAAACATCGTTTAAGTCATTTCTAAATGCAAATGTACTAGCAGTCTTCAACTTATAAGATCCTGATTCTAATGCTATCGAAAAGTCAGAAGTATGATCAACACCATCGCTAACCCTTGTTACCTTGTCTAGTGCAAAAACAAAGTTACCGTCACCAGATCCATTTTGATTTGCACTTAACGTACCAATAACTGTTCCAGAAGTGGCGCTTTCGTAAAAACCCGCCTCCTTAGTACTTATCTGTAATGGGTTTAGAGTATCAGGCTGCGTTATGTCTATGTCATCGGGTAGATCTCCTACGCCTAATAATATTTCGTCCATTAAGTCTGACACTAGCCCGTTAGTAGAAGTTTCATAGTATATGTCAAGTTTAGATTTAAAAGGTTCCGTTTCAAAAACAGAAAGACCTTCGTAATATTTACTAAAAACTAATTTATCTGCATCTTTTACCGTCTGTGGACTGGATAAGTTTATCTCTTGTTGCGAAGCAAAAGTATCTTCTACTTTAACATCAGTGTGTAATGCTAAGCTAGTGAAATTAACAGAGTAACCATTTAGTTGATCATTGATAATAGTTGCTGCATTTCCAAGTTGGTCCGCGTCTAAGTTGAATGAAATTGATTTAGTCTTGTCTGTTCTAGCAAAAAACACATTAGCTTTGTTATTACTGGTACTTCCAGTATATGCTTTCATGTTTTGTAGTTCTGCTACTAAAGGGTTTTTATCTTTACCATACACGAACTTATAAACAGTAAAACCACCAGTTCCAGATTTATTATCATCTCCAGAAATATATAAGTTTTGCTCGTATGCTGTGCCAAGGCTTATTACCTCTGTGAGTTCGTGATATGAATCATTTGTTTTAGATTCTCCTCTATCATCAGGTGGATTATTGAGATGAGATCCTACAAGTTTAAATATAACTTTAGGATACAACCTAACGTCGGAACCCATTGTTCCGTCTCTATTAAGATCCGTATCATTTAAAGATCTTGGAACTTTGTTTACGTTATCTCCATGTAAAAACAACCAACTACGACCTCCAGTTAATGTGTCTTCTGGTTGCTCTGTTATATTGTTCCAACCATCAAAGGTATGAGGTGCATATATATTATAGTACTCTTGCTCTTGTTGTTTTACTACTATTCTATATGAATACCACCCATGAGGATTATAAGGTATGCCATAAGATACGTCTGCTTTGAATTTACTCTCGCTTGTTAGTTGTCTATCTTGAAAGCTTATAGCTAATGAATTACCATAGCAGTCGTCAGTTGCATTCCATTTACCATCCGCATTTAAAGCGAAATCGCTTGTAACCTCAGGAGCAGTTATTGTATCCGCATCAACACTTTTATTGGAAGAAAGTATAACTGGAGATTGTCTGCCGAATATATCTGAAAAAACAATACCTACTTGATACGTTCTTCTTTGCTTTAGCGTGTGGTATTTATATATGCTATTCATCCATTGCTTTAATCCATATAAATATGGAGCGGCAGCTGGACTTATTTTACTAGCTTGATCTACAGTACCTTTAGTTACTACATCTACTTTGTAGTTCATACCTTTATTACCTTTAGTATCTACAGGATGCGCGTAGTTTTCTACATAGTTTCCAAATACTAGCCTATTGTTAACAGTGTCTAACGCTTTGGCAAGTATAGGAACTTGATCATATGTTCTGCTTATTTGATCTTCTGGCAATAATTGTATTGGCTCTGAAGAGTTATAAGTATATTTAAATACTTGTCTATAATATAAAGAACTAGTACTTTTAGGTTGAACAGTGTATACTTCTATTTCACTAGATTCTATATCTGATATAGGTATAGATTTGACTAGCTTAAAAGACGTACTGTTAGATTCTTTTAGTAGTATTTCTATTTCTTGTATATGGTATGGATTCGTATATGTACTACCAGGTGATGTAGTAGCAAATTCGTTTTTATTAGGCAAAGGTATTCTAAGATCAACTTTGTTGATTCTATTCTGCATAATATCTACTATGCCTTTTTTGTATATTTCTTTCTTACCTGTTAAAACCTCAGGCTCGCCAGATGTTGCATTTTTTTCATTGTCATTGCTACTATTAGTTATTAAGCCAGAATTTAAAGGCTCGAATATTGACTGAGTAAATGGAGCAATCAAAGAATATTCCCCATCGTCGTATCTATATCTGTAAGAAAATCTTATAAATCTTTCTTTCATATACTCAGAGTAATCATCGCTAGTGTCTCTACTAGTACCTGCTGTACCTGCGTCGTTATGCAAGAATATAGTTTTATAAGGAGCGTATTTAGCTACACTTACTGTTTCTTCACAGTCATAATATTGATCTTCGTGAGATACGTAATTTTCTAAAGCCGTGTTTATATTTATTTTTCTTGGTTGATTCAAGTTATCAGTCCAAAACAATAAATTATCTATAATGCTTACGCCTGTTATTAAGTGGTTCTTACTGAAATTCAGCCAAGATCCAAAAACCAAAGTACTATTATTTTTTGTTTCTAAGTCATATAGTATTATAGCGCAATGCTCTTCAATGTCAGCACTGTAGTTTGATGTTCCAGCTTTTTGAGCTCTAGTTATTGATCTTATATCATCAGTAAAAGAGTCACTAGTGAAGTTAGTTATAAAATATACTACTCTTTTATTTCTTAAATCTTTGCAGTAGCCTATAACTTCATAACCACTACCAGTTAACAAAGTAGATCCATCGCCAGTTAAGTCTGGTGCTATGACGCCATTAACTTTTAAATTGCCTAATACATTTTCAATGGCACCTGCATCAGAACCTTCAGATTCTATTATATGAATATTCTGAGCTTCTCTATACTCTCCTTTAGGTATTAACCTCTCATCGAGGTCTTTGTTCATTCTACCTCTAGTAAAATTCTGTTTAATTTCAGGCATTTAATTAATGTTTAATATGTTTACTCTTACCTCTCATCACGTTAATCATTTCCGTAGTATTGAAATTATACAACCTTATCTTTGCGTTGCGCATTGCAGCGAACCTTTCTTTTTGAGCTCTACGGATTTGATATTCAGGTATATTTAATTTAGTTGAAAGTATAGCGTGATATACATATTTGTACAGCGCATCTTCAGCAAGCTTAGATACTTTCATTTCTGCATCTGTACCTAATCCATCTGATATATATTTAATCAATATAGTTTTACCAGCCATGTCGCTAGTAAATCCAAATTGTCCATTAGCCTCATCTACTACAAACATACCATTTGAGTTTGCTCTAGCAGCGTCGATGCCGTATCTACCGCCTCTATTAAAAACTCTATTAGCTATATAGTGAGTATATAACCAGTAGTCGTCGTCTTTTAAATTACCACTAAACGTATATAAATCAAAATCTTGAAATCTAGTTTGAGTAACAGATGGATTTATTTCAGTAACCTTACCGTCACTGTTAAATAAATAGTTACCATCATCATCCTGCGCCACAGATTGAGATGGTCTACTAGTAAGTTCTCTCGTTGGAAATATAGGATGCTCAAGTCCAGCTGTATCTACCCAAGATAACATCGTATACTGCACGTAATCTTGTGGCATAGGCAAAGTTAAAGTTGGTGGAACATCTACTTCTTGTATCTTTTCTATCTTAGATATATCGTAAGAAAACTCTTGTATACCTCGCTTAGCGTGGAACAATATGTCTGATCTCCTAACCTTGTTCAATACCTTGCCTTCTCCAGTGTAGCCATACATGAAGTTATTCACAAAGTCCTCTAGTGTTATATATCTATAATCGCCTAGCGATCTATCTACAAACTTTACATTTACTATAGAACTTAAAGCTGGTTTACCAGAGCTAAAAGTAATTAAGCCTGTCACAGCATCATAGCTGTAATTAGCTTGATCGACCTCTACTCCGTCATCTTCTATGATGAATCCATCGATGCCATTTGGTAAATCTTGTACTGTTAGCTGGTATTCTCCGCTAGTAACTTGAGCAGAAGTAGTTGTAAACTTTTGACTCAGGCTATAATATTGTTCTGCTGTAGTTGTTCCTAGTAATCCCATTTTTTATTATTGTTGTCTTTTATTCATCGCATCAGCCGTAGCTAACTGAGTTACACCTTGTACTATTGATGGATCTTTGATTATTAAACCTGCATACCCTAGTATAGAAGATATTAAGTTAGGCTCTAATGATTCGTGCAGCGTGAAATCAGTTGAACCTTGATTTGTAGTAGCGTACAAGTCTTGAATCCTAAGAGTCATAGTGACGGCGTTAGCTGCTCCAGTTAAAAACGAATCAGTGAAAGTAATAGTGTCTCCATTTTTAAATCCAGTACCTACTCCTTTTATTTCAACATTTCCTATGCCTAAGCCCGTAGCAACTAATTCTATGACAGCACCATCTCCGTCTCCACTTGTTGAAACTCCAGTAGTTGTTCCAACTGTTGCGGTGTAAGTGCCTGGCGTTATACCAGTTGCGTTAGTAGTTATTATGCCTATTGACTTGCTACCAAGTATAACACCTCCATCAACAAATGGATTAGCATCGTAAATCTCTGTACCATATTGTGCATTAACGGTGTATCCAAATCTAGGATCACTTGGTTTTGCAACATAGTTAATAGCTACATTCTCTGTAATACTAGGATCAAAAACAACTTCAGTTGCCTCTTGATAGTAAATAGGAAAAGTACTTGATGGTTTAGTTAAAGGAGATGATTTTAAAAAAGGTAATCTTACTTTGTCTACCTTCTCTACCTTTAACCCGTGATTACGCATGGTTACATCTAATATTCTGTACGCATCTGTAGGTACAGTAACCTTGCCACTTGATGGAGTTAATGTAGCAGACTTATAATGTTCATCTATCTGCTCTTGTATTTTCTCTGCTAAATCAGCGTAACCTTCGTTCGTCCGATTTATGTTTTCAATATTTAAAAACTGGTTGTACTGATAAAACAAACCATCTAGTAATTCTAGCTGGGCTTGTCTTGCTAAGTTATTGAACTCATAAGGTGTTAAGTAACCTCGTTCTTCTTTGTTCAATATTGATAAAACGGATTTGTAAACTTTATTTACGTTGATAGCCATAATTCTTTTTTTGATTATAGCCTAAGGGCGAGTTGCCCCGCCCTTGACTACATTAGTTATTTTAGTTTTTTCTCGACAGTTTGGTAAATTTCAATACCATCATCTGTCTTAAAATATGCGGCCAATGCCGAGTATGGGTTTTCATCAAATGGTACAGTGATTAACTTTCTACCATTACTTCCCCATTTAAATGTTCGTTGATCTTCAGATAACTTAATAATGTTTTGCTCAACAGCTTTAATGCCTATATTCCTAATGTTAATGTTTTCATCATTAACTAATTCTAAGAACATTTCAGGATTGTTCTGAGCAAATATTAATACATCGCGTTTAAGCTCCTTAGAAGTCATCTTAGTGACGTCAGAGCCGTACTCAGTACGTAGCACCGCCTCTGCCCTATCAACTTCTAATGCTTTAGCCGTGTTCATTGCTTCTAGTTGTAGTTCTATAATATCAATGTCGCTTTCTGCTACAGCTTCTGCGTTGTATTCTTCGTATACTAAGTTGTTTTTAGGATGGTAAATAGATAGAAACTTCTGTAGAATAACTTGTTCTTTTTCAACTAGTAGTTTTCCATTCCTAAATACGATATGACCAAGACGCTGAGGTCCTTTCATTTCGTCTACAAAAACTGTTTGTTGGTTTCTGCAGTATTTAATTTCTCTTTCCATACCTTGCTCTTCATCGAACCAGTATAGATTTTTTGATTTCAAAACATATACGGGTGGAATTTTATTTCCTTTCAACTCGTATAGTCTATTTTTAGTTTGCCAAGTGCTGGCGCTTTGTTTTTTAGTTGTCATGATAAAATAATATAATATTAAAAAAAAGACATAGGGCGGCGTTAACCGCCCTTGTCCTTATTGTTGTTTAGGATTCTTTCTTGAACAACACGAAGTTGTTAGCAGCTTGAACTACCAAGCAGCGCTCAGAAAGATAGTTGATTTCCATGTTGTCAACATTAGAAGTGACAGCACCACCAACTGAACCAGTTACCCAAGACTTAAGCTTGCGATCGTCAGTTTGACCAGCGCGGTAACGTACGTGCAAGAATGGACGACGAACGTTAGCACCAACCATTTGATCGTAAACTGAAGAAGTACCAGCAGGAATCAAAATACCTGAAATACCACCAACGTGTCCACGAGTAGAAGCATCGTTTAAGTATTTCCAGTCAGTCTTGTAGAAGTCATAAGATCCACGACGGAATCCAGTGAAACCAAGATTCAATGCCATGTCTTCAGAGTTTTCAAATACTCCATAAGCAGTACCACCTTGAGTACCAGCAGAAAGACCAGCAAGCATATCGTCAAACTTTAAGTTAGCGTTACGATCTAAGTAAAGCATGTTTTCTTCGATAGAGCCTTGCTTATCAAGTTCAGCTAATAAAACATCAAAGTCACCTAAGTCATCAGTACCATCAAACATGTCAGCATCGTCTACGATACCGCGATTCTCAATAGCGGAGAATAAACCTTCAGTACCCTCAACGTTTCCAGCTACTAAAGCACCAGAACCAGTTTCTGCTTTTTCAGCTTCAACCATTGACATCTCTAAGTAATCGTTAAAACGAGTACGAGTATCACCAGCAGCTTTCAAGTACCAAAGATAACCACCTTGTCCAGACTCGCCAGCAACTTCGATCCAACCAATTTGAGCAGTGTCAGAACCGTTGATTTCGAAATGATCTTTGATAATCATTGGACGGTTAGTGAAAGTTTTGAAGTTAGGCTCAACAGACTCAGTCATCGTGTCAGAACCTTTTTCAAACTCAGAACCATATACAAAGAACTTAACAGTTTCACTACCAGCAGCGATACCAGCTAAGTCATCAACGTGCTCAGCTCCGTATGGGCGGATAGTTAAAGTGTTAGTAGCCGTTTCGATACCAGCAGTAACAATTGCTTTGAATACTACTTGGCTAGCACCAGTTCCAACAGTTGCTACTACTGTAGCTCCTTTACGTACTGCGTGCGCTTCAGAAGCACCAGTGTCAATATTCAAAATAGAAGTAATAACACCAGTTGCAGTAGCTAAGGTACCAGTATAAGCTAAGTGCAAACGACCTTGCTCAGACCAAATAACTTGATCAGACTGCAAAGGCATTTCTGCGCTAAGCATTGCTAAGAAACCAGAAATAGTACGGTTACCATATCTGTCAACTTCCTGCTCATAAAGCTCAGGAAGGTATTGTTGTGCCCATCCATTATTTTGGATATCCAAGTAGTTGGAATCAAGGGTCATTTTTTTGTAGGCTGGAGTCACGATGCCTGCGGCAGCGGGTCCAGTAAAACTTACATTTGCCATTTTGTTTTGTTTTTAGTTTTTAGTAATTTTTTAGTTTCAATTTTGTTGTTGAACTATTTTCACCACTAATAACTCTTACTTTAGTACCACCAGCATCTACCATACCATCAGATGTAGTACGATCGACTTTGATGTTTTTAGCTTGAGCAGTCATATCTCTAACTGCATCAGCTTTACCTTGTTCGTAAAAGTGATTAGCGAGTGCATCAGCATTACGCGCAGCAAACAAAGACTTATGATAACCTTTAGCATCGCTTAACAAATTGTCTTGGCCGATAAACTTATCGAACACATTCATAACGTTGCTTTGAGCTTGCTTTGTTTCTTGCACATCTTTCACATTGAAGCGATATTTCTTTTCACCGACTTGAAAGTCAAAACCTTTGAACTTATCGTTGAAAACTTTGTTTGTTTCAGCTTGAAAGTGTTGCTGCTGTTTGGTGGTTAGTTCTTCCACCGATTTTTGTTCCTCGTTGTACCTGTTGAAAAAGTCCATAGCTTTCTGTTGATCAGGAGTCAACCGCGATCCTAACTTAAGATCTTGGTAATACTTCGACTTCATACTCTCGAGATGATTTTTAGCTTGTGCTACTTCTTCTTTGTACGCGAGCTTTTTTCTTTTTATATCCCTCTCTTCGTCCATTTCTTCATCATAATCAAATCTATCTTCGATTAAGAAGTTGAGTTCATCTGAACTTAGATGAGGCTTGGTCGCCTTGTAATATTCTAGTAAAAGTGCTTTATCGTCTAGTTTTCCGTAATCAGCATTTAACCTAGCATAGTCTTCGATTGTTCCACCAGTTTCTTTCATAAATTCAACTAGCTTTTCAATCCCTTCAGGCAAGTCAACTTGTGGTTGCTCCTGAACTACAGTTTCTTCTTGAACTGTCTCTTGTGCTGGCTCTTGTGCGATAGGTTCTTCAACTTCAGGCTCATCAGTAACCTCTTGTAAAACAGGAACATCCTCTTCTACTTTTGGTTCTTCAGGTGCCTGTGGCTCTTCTACCGTTGGCGTTTCGTTAGTATCTGATAAACCTACTCTGTAAGTTCCATCTTCTAATACTTCACTTTTAACTTTGTTTTCTTCAACCGGTGCTTCTTCAGTTGGTGTCACCTCCTGCTCTACAACTGGTTGTTCATCTTTAATTTCTTCCATGATATAATATTATATGAGTGTTTGTTTGTTTTTTTTATCTTGGTTCAAACTGCTCCAAGCCAAATCCTCCCAAGTTGTCAAACCCAGCGGATTCAAACTTCTTAGCAGGTGCATTTTGTTTTCTTTGCTCGATCATCTCAGATTGTTGACTGGCTTGTATTCTAGTCCTTTCGTCTTTGCGATCTTCTTTATACTTCTCTTTATCCTTTATCACTTGACTTTCTACATCTTTAAGCTGCATGTTTAGTTCAAATTCTTTTTGCATAAGATCAAACTTGATTTGTGCTTCTCTTTCCATCTTCTCAATTTCAAACTGATTCTTAGCTTGATGTATTTGTATCTCAGTAGACGCTAGCGATTGTTGCTTCTGCATCTCAGCTTCTGCTGCAACTCTAGATGATTCTTGATTTGCTTGAGCTTGCATCTGTATATTACGCTCTTTAAGTGCTTGGTCAAGTGCCATCTTTTTAGATTTCCTAACCTTTAGTAATTGGTTAGCTAGCTTAGTGTTTCTTATATTCCTAATATCTATAGCATCTTCTAAGTTAATAGCTTGTTGCTGCAATGCCATTTGAATATTGTTTTCTAATCTAGTCTTCTCTTCTTCGTCAGGCTCTATCTCTAAGAATATACCAAAGTCATGTAAATGTAGGTTCTTAACCTCATGAAGTGTACCAACGTTGAATCTTCCTAGAGACTGTACAAATTGGTTCTGAGTATTAGAGTATTCAAGTACATCAGAAACTCTAAGAGAGCACGCCTCTGCGGTTTTAAGAGTAAGGTATAAACCTCCATCTTGTATATGTTTAGTAGCGACGTTTGAATTTGCTGCAGCTAACTTCTGCAGCCCAACCAAAGAGTTTTCGTTTGGTGCACTACCATCTCTAGCTTCGTTCAAACCTGTCACATCCCTAATCATTTGCAAGTAGTAATTATAAGAATTAATAAGTGCAGATATTTTAGCGTTACCACCGCTGGTTTGTAGTTCTTGAATAGGTACTCTTCCATTGTTGAAGTCTCCATCCTGTGTCATTGATCTACCAATAACAGAACCAGTTTGGAAATACATATTCAATGCTTCTTGAGGGTTGTAATTAGTACCGTTACCTAAGTCAATCTCAGCAATACCATCAGCGTCTAAGTAGACACCATCTGGTACCATGCGTGACATAACCTGCTGCAGCTTTAAATGCGTCAACTGAACCATATCAGCAAACGTCATCATTCTACTTACTAACGACTCGGCAACTCCTTTATACATCCTTGGTGCTACGATGTTATAACTCATAGCAACCTTTGTTATATCAGACTTAGGACGCGTCATGTTTTCACATAGCTTCCAATCTAATAATATATCGTGACCTAATATTTTAACTCCAGAGTATAAAACCTCAATAGATCTAGAAACTCTTTGAAATCTAGCTCTTTGATCTTTAGGTGGATTAAATGTATCAGACTTCTCTATTGCTTTGTCAGCACCAGATGCAGTTTGTTTAATCTTATATGTTTGATTATTAAATGTTTTATACTCGAAGTACAATACATTGATATAATCTTTATCTTGTCGATGCTCAGGATAATAGTTGTATCTATCGTAATTAGAGCTTTGGTATTTACTTTCTAGATCTTCTAGTTGCTCTTGGGTTAGGTCAGGGAATTGTTTCTTTAATTGTGTCAAAGTAATTCTCCTAACTTCACCAACGTAGTATAAGTCATCGAAGAACGGTGACTCACTGTATGAATAAACTATATTTGCTGGATCGATATACTCGATTGTAACTCCTTCAGCTGTATTAAAACCGTTTTTAACACAAGCAATACCAAGTACAGTTAAATCGTAATCTAATCTTTTCTTTGTTAAACTATATTTATTTAAATTAAATAAGTTATCTAGTGCTTCCTCTTCTGCTATCTCTATACCTTGCTTATAATCTAGCTGCATGTGTATTGCTAACTCGTCATCATCTTGTGGTATAGTTGCTGGATCATTATTAAATGTATTAACTCCAGTCTCTTGTTGTACAGTTTCTTTAAATGTTTTAAACTGCATATCTTCCATCACCGCCTCTACGTAATCTGTTCTTTCTTTGACAGATGCAGGGTCTTGTGAGAAAGCTTTTATTTTGTATAGTCTTTCAGATATACCATTAACAACAATATCAACAAACTTAGGAATAATTGGTACAGGCTTCCAGTCTAAATTAAGATAAGACAAATCACCGTTAATAGATAATTCATCTTTGTACTTCTGAACAGACTGTTCACCTCTAGCATATAGTCTAAGCTCATGAAACCTATTCTTAGTATCATAATACCTAGAGCTACCACCGTCTCTGTCAAACCATTCCGCCTCAACTGCCTTAGCAACTTGCAGGCCGTAGTCAAAGCTTGACTTCTCCTCATCAGGCACTGCCTGACTAGGGAAAACGGATTTAGTTTTAGTTTTAATCATTACTCAATTATCTTTGATATTGCTCCTTTGTTATCAAACTTTGAAAAGCCAAAGTTCAATGTGTTTGTTTGTCTTTCTGTTTTAGGTTGATACATATGTCTATTACAAGCCATGATAGCAAGTCCAGAACTAATAGATGCGTCGTACTGTGTTCTTTTATTTATATCGAACTTAGCCCAATCGTTTAGCGTTCTATTAAATTCTATATTACCGTAGTCACCCTGCTCGTTTAAACCTACATAGCTTGATATATAACTTTCAATCGCTGATGCGTGTGCTTGCTTTATATCTTCACTAGAGTTAGGTATACCACCTATTTCTTTTTCTGCAGGTGATAACTTATTCCAAGTCTTATCAGGCCTGTTCATTGAATATCCTCTATAACCTCTTCTTTTTAAATAATACAATAAACGTGGCTTATTATTCTCTGCTAATATTGGCATGCCATAAAAAACCAAAGCCATCAATACATCTTCGAAAAATATCTCAGATGTTTGTGGTCGTGCTATGTATTCTAAAAAGAAAGTATTAGGTGGTGCATCTTCCATACTAAACTTAGTAAGTCCGTGCAGTGCACCTTTAGAACCTCTACCATCTACTGTCCCTGATATATCGTAACTATCACAACCGAAAGCTCCAATGTGTTCGTTGCCAGGAAACTTGAGTCCGTTTTTTAGTACCATCTTGTTTTGCAAGTGTGTACCTGGAACCCAAGATATATTAAACCTACCATTGTTTAAATCAGGAACAAATAAAACCCTTGAATCTTTAACTCCGTTCTCCCATTGAAAGTTTCCTTTAATAGGTCTTGCAGTCTCCTCGTTATAATCTATTTGCTCGTATATCTTTGTTAGGTTAAATATACTATTTTTTGTTTCATCTCTAAACGCATGTTCTTCAGTTCTTGGGAACTGTCTGTAAAATTCGTTTAAAGAGTCTTGATCACTTCTTAAGCCTTCAGCCTCGTTTTGCCAGTGTTCTATAACACCTAAATCTATTTCACTCCCATCAGGACCTATCACCGGTTTATTAGGAGTATTAAATACCGGGACACCATACTCGTCCATGAATCCTTCGTAGTTCCACTCCATTGGGATAAACAAAGAATAAAGACCTGAGCTAGTTTGTCCGTTCTTATTTCTTTTAGTTACGTCAGAATCGTTGTATAACTTTTTAAAGTTTGATCCACCTTTGTCTAACGCATTTGATGTTGAACCCATCATACACTTACCTATAACCCTACTACCTAACCTGAGCGTAGTCTTTGTTACTCTCCAGTTATTTAGTATATTCTCAGGCTTCTCCCACTTACCTGCCTCATCGTGTATTAGTAACGCAAGCTTCTCACCATCATAGGAGTTATCTCCTGTATTCTTCCAGTCTATAGTAGTATCAAGCCCTTGCATTTCTTCTAGACCTTCAGATGACGACATCCTCTTTCTAGTTAGCTTGCTTGCTGGAACTCGGTATGCTAGCTCTGTCTTAGGTCTATCCATACCATCTTGTATAGGCTTGAAAAAGAAAGGATAGTTTATAGAAATAGGTACAACCTTATCTGTAAACATTTTCTTTGCGTCAGCACCAGACTTTGATAATATACCATATCTAGAATCTGACTTAATCGTGGCAGAAGAAACTGTCTCACTCGATGCCATAAATGAAAAACCAGAACGTCGATTCTTCAAATAACACATACCATAAGATCTGTTATCTGCTTTGCAAGCCTCCCAAAATATAAAGAATAATCTATTTGCTTCTCTATAATCAGGTTTACCTACGTCGATCTTACTCCACTGTAGGTACATATAATGGCTACCAGTTATATACGTTGGTACACCGTTATTGTAAAACCAAAAGCCTTCATCTCTTCTTTTAAACTCTTCCTCAATGTAATCTATCCATTGTTCTTTAAAGTTATTAGGAAGATCTCTCCAATCAAATATAGACTTGATGTTACTCAAGTCTTTAGGCAATGGCTCTACGTTCCATTTGTTATTATCCCAGCGTTTAACCTCTGCTGGTTGCTTTGGCAGAGCTATCTGTAGGTTTTGTATTTCTATTATTTCACCTATTTGCCCTGTCTTGCTAATAACAATTATGTCGTGTTCTTTATTGTAGCCGTATTCCCAACTCTTAGACTTGTTAAGTCTCTTGATCGTATTAATACGTATTGGTTCTACGACTTTTACTAGGCTTTGCTCATACATGACTATTTACTTTTACGCTCAGCAAAACCACTAAAGGCTTGCTTTGTTTTTTCTACAGTCTTGTTTTCTAGCAAAGCTTTCTCTTCTTCAATCCTAGTTAATATTTCAAAGGCATCGAATATAGCAAGCTTCTTTGTAGCTGCAGCATTTTTAAGTCTATCAGCAGACACGTCTTCTTCAGTGTTTGTGATAATCTTTTCTTCTGCTACTTTAATAAGTTCCTCAACGGCCTTATACCCAGCTTCTATTATGTTGCTTTTCTTCTCCTTGATGTTCATATTTAATTGTAATAAAATCTGTTTTAAGTCTATATAGTTTTTCTTCGTCTATATTAAACTCATACTCTCCAGCTGGTCTGTAACCAACTATATCGCCTTTATCGTAAACGTCAGAATATACAACTTCACCTATGAACTCTCCAGCGGGTTTAACAAATGTATAACCTGGTAAGGCTTTCCATTGTTTATCCTTTTTATAAGCAAATACTTGATCAATAGCTATCTTATATAAATCTTCTTCTATATAACTAGTACTGTTTCTTTCTTTGCCTCTAGCATCGTGCCATCTTCTAAATACATTGTGATGCACAATTACTTCATCTTCCTCTTTAACAGGTGTGTCAAACTCAGTTGGTAAGCCAACCACTACACCTTGTCTGCTTATATAATCATGGTTAAATATTTCGGTGTTAAGTATAAGCTCTTTGTCACCGACTTTTTTAGTGTTGTTGTATCTTTCGTTTTTAGGCTTTATTAAAAAATAAAAAGTGCCTTTCATTAATACTCTAGGTTGTACTCAACAGAGACTGCCATGTTCTTGTTGAAATCTTTCCAAGGTAGAACTTCTTCGTTCTTCCTTATATAGATACTATACTTAGTGTCATCTTCGACTATATCACAGATGGTATGCCCTCCGTAGACCTCTTGGCCCACGGAGTAGTGCATAGCATCGTTCTTATAATCTCTCCCTACACTAATCTTCCGGATTAGCTTCATCTTCTACTTCTTTGATAGTACCATCTTGGATGTTGATACTAACCTTACCGTACTCTTCCTCTAGTTCGTTTTGGAACTCATTAAGTTCTTTACGTACCATAGGGATCGAACCGATAATGTCGTACTTCCTAGATTCTACTTGACCCAATTCCATTTGTAATTGGTTGATTTGGTTTACTAGTCCTTGCAACTTCGTAAGTTGCTCTTCTTTGATTTTGTTTTCCATAATAAAATTTTAATGTTTGGTTTTTAACTTATATATAGTATTACTCTATTTTACTATTTTTTACTCTTCTGTTGCTTCGGTAAGTCCTAGCTCAGTTAAAACCCAATCAGTTACGTGGGTGTCGTCTGTTCCCCAAAGGTCGTATTGTTCTTGAGGGAATTGAAGATTGCCTTCTAGTAAGTTACCAGATGGGTAATATTCTGTTTCTCCTTCTTCGTTTTCTCTACTACCTTGAGAATGTAAAGACCAATAGATAGTAATTCCGTTGGTCGGTGAAATACTAAAGCCGTTAGCTGTTACGTTTAAGTACTTAGCAGTTCCTTTAGTTGGGATTGTTAGTTCGTTAATTTCGATCATGATGTTTGTTTTTTATAAGTTTGTTTTTATGTTACATTTGTTATTATTCCACCATTTATTTCTAAGGTTATAGGTGGATTTGGAGAGGGTTGTTGTATGGTTACATTTCCAGTATAACCTTGAGTACCATTATGGTAGAAGTCCCCATCTGCATTAATATCTCCGCTTACATCTGCGTCGCCATTCACTTGAAGTTCCTCTCCGCTGTCAGTTGTCTTACCAATCAATAGATTACCACCAGCTGTCATAGCCATGTGGGTAGTTAGCCATGAACCCCAACTAAATAAATATCTATTAGTAAGTGGTCCGTTGTTGGCATAGGTACGAGCATTAAAGTGCATTGCTGCACCAGCACCAGCGGCGCTAGGATAAGATGTATCATCTACAGCAGCTACAAAGCCACCACCATAAACACCACTAGGGTATCTATT
>Ga0208644_1000204_pt1 | contig 42484 bp, 72 predicted proteins | sample VirMetDEL_Nov_18_FD_184517 | JGI IMG/M metagenome (GOLD analysis project Ga0208644, IMG submission 184517) | Aqueous microbial communities from the Delaware River and Bay under freshwater to marine salinity gradient to study organic matter... | ecosystem: Environmental > Aquatic > Marine >...
CTGGGCGGCGCACCTCCATCTTTTCATACCACTCACTATTATCGGGCTTGTAGTTCATCTTCGACAGCCTCTTTCGTTATGTCGTACATTCCCATCAGGAGCTTAAATTCACCAATTACCCTATTGGCTACCCGCCAATCTTCAGGTGAGGGAACAACATCCATGCCAACCTCTGCCCCGTTGGGGAGGTAGGTTTGATAAAAGGCAATCCGGTCTTCGCAGTGCTGCTTGATTCGTTGAAACTCAGCCGTCTCAACGTACTGAGCCATCTTTTTTTCTTCGATCAATAACTTCTCATCGGTTTCTTGGACTGGTAATTCTGCGGGACTCGCGTCACCCATTAGTACGTGTTGTGGACCCATACGCCTCCTTACATTTTAGCGACAACATCAGCGACACTAGCAATGTCGGGATCTTTGAACAGACCAGCGGAATTAGCGATACCTGTCGGTTGAGCAGCCTGGGCGCTTTGTATCTCTTTTAACTTCGCATCCATTTGAGACATTTGCTGTTCTTGCATCATCTGTTGCATTTGTTGCTTGAGCTGTTGGTTCTCGGTTTGCAGGGCCATTTCTTGCGGCGACGGTCCCTCGTTCACCGTAACAAACTCATCGGCGTTCTTGATGTCGGCCAACGATCCGAAGGCAGCAGCGATCTTGTCGGGGTGGACTTGAATACGAGGATCATCTTTGAAGATGTTTTGGAACTTGCCAAGGTTGTCTACGAATCGTTCAAGGTTCTGAAGCTGCTTCTCTTTGTTCATCTTAGCGGTAGAGTTTGGTTCGATATTGAAGCGATATTCTACACCCTTTAGGGCTTTGGGGTTGATCTTCAGCGTAGCTGCGGTTCCGGTCACATCAGGGGTTAGTTTGCCGTCAAACAGGCCCTCTATATCGGTTAGGCCGGATTTCTGGATAGCCACAATATCCTCGTAGAAGAGATCCACGGGGATGTCTTCGGTCCCTATATTAACTAAAAGGGAAAAGAAGCCGTCAGTCAGTTGTTCAATGGCAGTTTCCAGGTGGCGGCGTTCCGCACCGTCTCTTGAAGCCTCAAGCCCAGAGTACATTTCAATAGCAGCGGGAGTCTTTCCCTGAGAAGGATTGAGGGCTTCTGCGCCAGGCAGCGAAGCGTTTTGCGTCCCGTACATCGAGAGGAGCGATCCCGTTAGGTTTGACATCGCCGCTTGGTAGGTGGAGAGTCCGGCGGTATTGGTAGGCATTGGGCGGATGGAATTAGGGATGGTTTCCATTAGGACGGGGTTGGACTTAGTGACATCGAGGGTGTGCTTCACCACGCCGTTCGCATTAACGATAATGCCAGGTGCGAGGTTCCGTTTGAGGTTGGCAAAGTAGAAGTTCGTTAGGCCATCACGAGCGAATTGCAGCGGTTTGGAGCGTTGGAAGTCGCCCAGGCCGTAGAAGGAATCGAACAGCGGTTGAGCGTACTTTATAACGAATGGAATCCGCCCGTTCTTGTGGGGGTTATCGAGTTCTCGGACTTTTACAAACCCGTGGTCGGGCGCAAACGTACACCATTTTCCGTCTTCACCGGATTCGTAGCGAGTAGCCAGACAGATACCCTTGTTTGATCCTTGGGGTACACGCTCGCGTTCGACAAAAGTATCTTGCTCCGAGTCATTGCCAGAGGCTTTTTCGGATCGCTCAAGCAGTTCTTTAAGGGCATCACGGTCCCAGCCGTCACCTTCGGTTTCGCCTTCGAGGATGTCTTCGAGGCGCTCTTTGGAGATCCAGGTAAGGGCGGTGACATAATCCATATCCTCAATGGAGACTTTGCCCTGCTGGGGAATGAGATTCCGGGGGTTCCACAACCAACAATCAGGGCCGACATACCCCGTGTAAGAGGTAGTCCAGTCGTAGAACATCGGCATATAGCCATAGACTGAGCTGTAGAACTGCCACAGGTTCAGTTTTTCCAAGAAGGGGCGTTGTGAGTTAGCGTTGGGATAGATCCATTTCTGGCGGAGGATATCCATGAACGCTGCTTTTCCAATATCGGCTTTGCCCACGGATTCTACTTCTCCCTCAGGAAGCTTGGCGATCACTCGATCTGCACGATCCCTAGAGAGAGTGGTGGCATAGGAGTCGGTTATTTTCGAACTGTCTGCTTTATTCGATACTGAATCGTAAACTGTTCCGATCAACATCGCTTCGTAGGCATCGAAGCTTTGAATGTAATTACGGTGAATATCCCAATCCGAAAGGTAATCACTTTTATACTCGTACTCATACACGCTTTTTTCTTCGTCTTTTGACATTTTTATGTTCCTTGAATTAAGGGAATTACACCCCGATTGTATCATATTCTAATTCATAAAAGTCCGTAGCTATTAAATTGCCGCTCAATTTCAAAAGTTAGCGGTTTTTCCTCTTGTTGTACACCATATTTTAGATGGAGGAACAAATATCTGGCCGCATCTGGACCGTGATCGTCCTCTTTTATGGGTATATCGGAGGCGTTACGGTCTGGTTTCTCTTCGGGGAAGCGATAAGACTCGATCTCGTAGATAAAATGGTTGCAGTTGGAGCCGATGAAGAGGGAGGGCTTGGGAAGTCCGACCAACTGCATCCGGGGCTTGAGTTTTTCGGTGACTAAGCCGATACCCGTAGCATAGCCTTTGGCATCATTCGCTTTATTCACCCCGACAATCGGGAAATCTCGCTGCATGACCTCTATGGCATCACGATTGGCGGAGTCTCCAACCAACAGAACGAGCCGCTTATCGCCAATGACCGCCTTAATGCGGGGAATAATATTGTCCAGCGTCTCTTCTTTGCCATACACTTCGTCTACTAGATACCATGTCTGGTCTTTGTCAACTCCGAATAGAAGGAAGGCGGTGGTGTGCCAGCCAAAGTCTATCGCTCCGTAATAGGTAAGCTCTTGAGGGATCTCGGATGGTTTAATCACGTGTACTTTGCGGTCAAAGACAGGATATACCGCCCCTTGAACAGCTCGGAACTCCAATTCGTACTCCTGCATAAACCCCGAGAGCAGTCCGCGCTTCTCAGCTTCTTTACGAACCCCATCCATAAACTCCTTGGAAACGTAGGGGGAGTCTCTCCAGGTGGATTCTTGATAGAACCATGCCTCATCTTCTTTAGCGAACTGAATAAGATCATAGAAATGGTTGTACCCTCTTGGTGTTCCCATGAAAATAATCCAGCCGTTCGTGGTAGAGAACATCGGTTCGTAGACCAGTTTGAAGGAATCGGGGTCTTGATCGCCGTATTCGTCAAAGATCATGCCGTCAGCCTTAAACCCACGGTGGGAGTCGCTTTGGTCGGAACCCAATAATTGAAGAGTGGAGCGGGGCTTCGTAGTGTCGTGGTTGACGATGATGGTTTCGCCGGAGGGCAGTTTAACGGGGGTGTTTTCGACGTAGTTGAACTCGATGATGAGATCTTGTTCGTTCTTCTTGTAGATCAGCTCCTTCGGGATAAGGGGGACGTACTGCCGCCACACGACTTCGTGGGCTTGTTTATAGGTTTTAAAGACGACAAAGTACCGTCCCTGTTTTAAGGTAGCTGAAATCCACGCATGATTGGTGGCGAAGTAGGTCTTACCAGACTGCCGCCCCCATAAAAGAACTCCACGTTTGAACCCGTCCACCATGAACGCCTTATGCGCCAAGGCTTGCTTACGGCTCGCTTTGTAGCCCATTACACCATCTTGAGGTTGATCTTGTCGAAGTCGATGCTTGAAGCGTCCTCGGAACTCTTGGTAAAGACTTGCACCAGCTGACCGCCAATCACTTCTTCTCGAACGCCCTGGTTTTGGACAGCGGGTTTCGGCCAGAAAATACCGAACAGCCAATCACGGACGCGGTAATAGCGCATTTCATTTAAGAAGTCTCGTTCGTTGGATTGGTCTACAGGCAGTCCGTTCTCCCGAGCGATGACGACAGCGGCTTGGGGATCTTCGTGGAAAATGAGTCTCCGGGCGATATAGCGCTTATCCGTTTGCTCGCCCTGGTCGTTTAGGACGATACGGTTTAATTGGACGGTGAACTTCGGCTCCTTCATGTTGATGCCGGTCTTGGTTTCGTAGGAGGAAACGTCCACCTTGTAGTCGAGTTCGTAATTGTAGTCGAAGGCGAGGGGTTGGAGCCTCGGCTCTTTCCGAAGGCGGGGGGTAGGGTCGGGATAATTAGCCGGATCAACCAGGTATTTCTCGACTTCGTTTATTAAGCGGTTGCCGCTAACATGGACCGTCTCTTTTTCTACTGGACGATTGCCTAAAATTGCAGCCTTTAGGAGCGCGTTGGTTTCCATCATCTCTTTCATCTGCGCCTTGAGTTCGTCGATGTCGGAGTCGGAAGCGATATCTTCTACGGTTTCGGGAGTTTCTGTTGTCCCGTGAACTTCAAAAGAGCCTGCCGACGGCTCTTCCTGTGCTGCTTTTTTCTTTTTAAGGTACTCATCTCGTGCAGCCTGTAGTTTAGCCAGGTGTTCCGGCGAGATTGTTCTCTTTTTGCCCATTTCTTCCCCTTAGATTAGATTGTTTTTTTGGAGAATATGTGTTTGAGGCGAGCGTAACGGTAAAGGCTTCGTTTGTCAAGTGAAACTTTATTCACTTCCGGTATTTAAGGTTACAATCAGCCAATCTGCACAAGCCTTTAGCGAAGCCATGAGGACAGGGGGAAATCACCTCCACCTCAACATCGCCCACCTTCTTCGTGATCTTCAAACCTTTAACGGGTTTTATTTTGGCGACCACCTCTTCTTTGGGAGGGGATGGAACCTTTATGTGGGAAGGAGACGGGGGGTGGTCTACCTTATTAAGGGCGTTATGGATAAACTCCGACTTATTCGGCAAAGCCCGCCACTTTTCCATGTCTTCAGCTCGTATATAAGTGTGTACCTGTGGCATATGTTATGTAGTATACATAGTCTACATAGGGTATGCAATACTGCGGTGGATAACAGAGATAGCGACAGATACTATCGTTTCACTCTATATATAAATACGGTGGGTGTACCTTGCGAACAACAGAGGTGGTGGGGGGTAGCAAGCAATGTTTATGCGCGTATGTCTATGTATACTATGTAGACTATGTATACTACATGTCGTAAAATACATATTGTGCGACATACTATAAAATGATTAACACCTTACTAGATTACCTTTTGTCAATAGCTTATAGAGGTACGCTATATATGGTGTGTCTATGCTTCGTCTAAGCTACTTGTAAGATCAATATTAAGTGTTATACCTGTACTAGTCACCTCTGTTAATTGCTTGGCTTTTCCGTACTCTCGATCAATTATATCTTGACTTGCTCTTAATCTTATATCGTCTTTTTTACTATTTAACAGTTCAACTACCGTCTCTCTTGCTCTGTTGACATGTTCTTGCATGTAAATTTTTGCCTCTGGTTTCCTTAGTAGTTGGAAGGCATTATTCCTTGCGGTGGTGCGGTTTTCTGTCTGGTGGGTGCGGATATAGGCTTCTGTTGCGGATAGTTTAGGATTGCTCAACAATAAGTCCAGAGTTTTTTTTGATCCCTTTTTGAGTGCCATTATGCCTATACATATATATGAGTGGTGCGGATTTTGCAAGTGTTGAGGTGTGCGTTACCTCTGTTGTGGTGCGGTTTTCTCAAGCGTGTACTGATAGTCCATACCTAATCTTATAGCAGTATGGCAATTATAATGACAAACCGTACATAGCCATATAACCTCTAGTGGCTTATTGTGGTCTGGGTGGTGCGCTTGAATTGGATAAAATGCACTGTCACACCGTTGGCAATTGCTTGACTTTACTAGTTGACCCGACTCTACCGCTTTTTTTACTGCTTGCCTTGCATAAGTCTTGTGACGATTTATGATCTGATTCACCGCTTGCTTGCTTATCCCAAACATTCGCGCAATACGCGCTTGAGTAAATCCCTCGGCAAGAAGTTTATCGACCATTTCTTTGTTTTTTAGTTTCGTCATTACAGATCAATATACCCGACTTATCCACAATCGTCAACTTTTTTATCTAAAAGTACTTGCATCTATCAAACTATTTTGCTATACTGGTGTTAGATCAATCGCACATGATTGATCGCACCTTGAGAGCCTTACCAACCAATAAAGAGACCACAAAGCCTATAACTTACGGCATACGCCACTATAACGGTCTTTGTCAATATCTTTATTGGGTGGTGGGCACAAAGTTGGCTAGGCAACTGATCGCATAAGTTTTTAAAAGCAACAATTAGGTGGCGCACTTAGGTGATGCCGTTATAACCGAAATTACTAATTGCGCTTATGCGATCACCAGTTGTGGCGGTAAAAAACTGTTAGGGCTAGCAGGGGCTATTTACCGTCATAACTGGCTAGCCAACTATCATCAAAAATAACTGGGGGTAAATATTATGGGCAAGAAATTAATTCCGTTTAAGGTATATAACGAAAATATTTTGGTGCGCGTAATTTTTAGGAGTAAATAATATGAAGCGATCAATAAGCGTCTATGACGATGCACAAATATTAGGCATGTACATTGATTGGTTTAACAACTTTTTGACACTACAGCGTTTCTCTGACTATTACGGCATAAGCGATACATTTGCCGAATACATCATTACAGAGGGTCGTAAGATATTAAACCGTCAGCTGTACGGTGGTAGCAAGTTACATCAAGCGGTAATAGTAAGGAGTAAATAATTATGTTTATGTTGTATAACAACGATTCTCAAGAATTCGAGACATTCACCACTGCCGAACTGTTGGAAATGATAAACAGGGATCGTAGTCACGAATGGTCGAACTATAACGAAAATAGCACTATTAAGGAAATAACAGAGGTAGTCAACGACATGTGTATGCCATATCAAGTCGATGTTGACATGCCATTTTCAGTAAGGAGTAAATAGTATGGATGCTAAGTATATAGAAACTTTCGAGAATACCGCCATTTGTATGAGCTACAACGGCATGTATACCGCCGATGTTTTGACAAGAGACACACCAAATATAATGGGTGACTACTTAAAAGCGCTACAAGCCGACACATTGGATGGAATCAAAGAACTTATAACGGAGTATAGGAGTAAATAACATGATAACTACAGATGTACAATTTCACACGTTTTGGCAATGGTTACAGCGTGAAGATGGAAGTTATAAAAACAATTTCACCTATAATGGCGCAGAAGCCTTGTTTAATTACTTGGATGAGTTAAGCGACGAAATGGGCGAAAATATGGAATATGATCCTATTGCATGGTGCGTTGAGTATTCGGAGTACCCTAGCGCATGGGATGCGATGCAAGAATACCAGCCGGACGATATGCCGGTAGAAGGTGAAGACGGTGACGATTTGTTAGAGGTACAGGAGAAAAACGAAGCTAAGGCGTTAGAGTGGCTACAAGATAACACCACGGTTATAGAATTTGACGGTGGCGTAATTATAGCGGATTTTTAAAGGGTAACTATGAGATACGCAACTTGGAACGGTTGGAATGATAAATATAACGGTACTTCTTTACAGGGATACATAAACGCTACTTATAAGGAGTTGGTGGCGGTTTTTGGCAAGCCTACGGACGGTGACGGTTATAAGGTTGACGCTCAGTGGCTCATAGAGTTCGATAACGGCACTTTAGCCACTATCTACAACTATAAGGACGGTATCAACTACAACGGACGTTCTGGAACGCCTAAAACACAGATTACAGAATGGCATGTTGGTGGTTTTGACAAGAACGCACCACTATTAGTAAATGAAATATTAAGGAGTAAATAAGATGGGTATCTTACACATGAGTGCATTGTGTCAAGCATTAGCAACAGGAGCGATTGTGTTGGGTGGCGGTTTTACAGTCACACACAACACCAGCATGCAACCGTTCGTAATGCCATATGAGGACGTATACACGGCGCATGACGTACTGCAATCGGACGTACACAACCAACAAGTAACGTTACACGGCAACTCTATACAGGGTAGCTTGAGTGTTGGCGCAACCGTCAACAATCCGTTAGACGGAACAACCATCTTACAAGTAGGGAGCATGGATCGGGTCATAACGGACGGGACGGTGACATGGGACGGCGCGTTACCGAATGATGGGAGCGTTACCCTGTTACAGGGAAGTTTCGACCCTGAACGCTAAAGGAATAGACTGGGCGGAAACTAGGCACGGAATTTTAATAAGGAACGGGAGGTTATATGGTGAATACACAATTAAATTTGAAAACCAAAAAAGTCACCCAACACGCTAAGATAATCAGGGAATTAAAAAGGCGCGGCATTTTAGGCCTGACTTCGAGAGATATGATAAACATGGAAATTTTCAAGTACAGTTCACGGATAGCGGAACTACGAAAAGAAGGACATAAGATCATCGCTACCCACGTTAAAGGGAGCCTGTGGAAGTACAATCTAAAGGAGGACTGATATGTTCAGGAACATAAAGCCGGAATTTTACTACGTTGCACCGCCGGAGAGCGTGTTTAAGGACATTAAGACCCACGCCATGAAGTTGTGGCGTAAGTATCCCAATGAACACGGCTATGTAGACGAAAAAGTGAATAGGATCATTGACATCGAGAATATACGTGATAACGCCTGGTACATCGTTTCGATGTTCGATACCCACAATCAAGCGGAACTGTGGCGGTCACTATCAGAGAAAAGCAAGGCATTTATCAGAGGAATTTCAGAAACTAACGAGGAGCAAGACAATGGGAGAGAATGACAAGATCAGCAAAGCGATATTCGTAAACATGAGCGATCCGGAAGGTGCGGAACTGTGGAAGGAATTGAACATTCTACGCGTAACGATGGATATTTCATGGAAAGCGATGATATTGAGTGCGTTAGCTGGATGGGCGCAAGGATCGGAATTTAATCCTGATCTAACAGACAGATTGATCGCATACATTTCAGAAAAAGAATAGTTGACAATTCATGTAAGAAATCTTACTCTGGGGAGGACTATTTGCTCAAACATCAGCGCAAATAGAAAACCCGCCGGGTAAAGGCGGGCTTGCTCAAACATCACATTTAATTGTGAGCCACGAGCATCTATTTGTCAAGACGCATTGGGGTAATCAGTCTAAGAATCTTTTACAAATCCATGTTCACAGCCATGTAAGGATGTACAAATTTGTAGTATAATGTAGACATGGGAAAAGGTTTAACTTTCCTACAATCTACATTAAGCGCTACTACGGATAAGTGTGTCGAGTGGCCTTTTGCTAGAAACCCAACCGGATACGGGCGGGTGTACTACGACAAGAAGCTATGGAACGCTCACCGTCTTGTGCTGTTCCTTAAGACTGGGGTCAAACAACCCACGTCGATTCATGCGGCTCATAACTGTAACAATCGGGGATGCATCAATTACAAGCACCTCCGATGGGCAACAGTTCAAGAGAATGCAGACGACAAGGTTAACTTTGATGGAGTCTTAAAAGGAGAGGCTGCAAGCTGGAGTAAGTTGACAGAGAAGCAAGTAGTTGCCATCCGTCAAGATACAAGACCAGTTCGCACCATAGCTAAAGATTACGGGGTGAGTCCTACCACGATATACTATGTTCGTACCAACAAGCGTTGGGAATGGGTACATCTGTAGAACGTAGCTGTTGGGCTATGCGGGTTCATAGGCGAAGGGTCGCTACCGGAGTCTCCCTACCGCAACTCGGATCAAAGAGAGTAATTATCTCGACTAGTCCGGGGGAAGGAAAATAGAACCCGCTCCCGACACATACGTTCTAACTTGTGGGCAGCAGTGAGGCGAGAAATATACAGGCGCAACGAGCTTGTCCCTTTGGTAGCTTCCCTAACCAGCGAAAGCTGTGCGAGTCCGTCTCGCTTAATATTTGGGCTTAAAGGCGCTACCCCGCCTCACTCATGTCTACAACAAAACTGTAGGCAACGGCACATTCGATGTATAATCCTGGCTCTGATAACAGACCCCCTGATACGTCAACCAGGTCGATTGCCGAGGGGATTAGTAGGTAGGGATCACTCACTACACAATGTCGAGTAAGTTGAACCGTACGGTTTGTCTGCTTGGCTCTAGTCTTCTCAGCAATGCACCGAATGGTCACACTGCCTTAAACCGTAAAGATACATCCCCCTGCCTTGCACCCCATAGCAAGAGAAGGGGGGTGTTGTAACGAATACTATAGTGTTTAGTAACCAAAAACTACCGCCGGTGGAAATAACTGGAGGTTAAGACCACAGACGGTAGTTATACACATCATTATACCACTTCATACTTGAAACTTGCCAAGCGGTGTGTTACCATAAGAGCGATGTAAATAACTGGAGGTATTTATGAGTCATACAAGTAACACCGAGTTGCTAGAGTTAGCAGCCGAACACATAGATTACTGGAGTGGTGAGGGCTACGGTAAGCTGATCGAACAAGCCGTCCAAGAGAACGATCTCGAACGATTGGCGGAATACCTGAAGGAGTCGGCCTATGAGATATTTAAGCAAGACTTCCGACCCGATCCGCCATCCAGAAGCGCTGAGCAAGCGCTGGAGGACTCTTCTTTTATCTGCATGAATTGCGGACAATCCAACAACTACTTCCGGTGGGAGTGCGAGCAATGCTCTGTTGAAACCGCCAAACAAGACGACGGGCATGGGCAAGCCTAATCCTCTCTGGCGAGCGCATATTCCCGATAAGGGTATGAATGCTGTTATTGAAGCATGGCATGCACAACAGCCGATGCGAGAACAAACGGTAGCCTCTCCCAGCACCCTCACCGAATGTCCGAGAGTCGTGTGGCTGAATAAACATAAAGTTCCGTTTACTAATCCGAAGGGATGGGGACAGAAACAACGCCTTCTCTTGGGACGCAACTTCGAAAACAAGATAGCCGAACAACTCAAAGATGAAGGCAAACTCTTGTGGCACTGGAAAGATGATGTGGCTGGCGAATCCGTGAAGTTTGGGATGGGTGAAGGGCTGTCACGGATCGAAGGTACACCCGACCTCCTCCTAAACCTTACCGGCGTAGTCCTCATATCTGACTCTAAGACTTCGAGAGCCGACTCTTTCGCCTACGTTCCGCTGAATGATGCGATCTGGGAGGATGAACTGTGGTATCACTACAAACTACAGGTTGAGTGCTACTACCTTCTCTGTCACCGGAATAAAGACTGGTTCAAGGAACACGGACTGCTGTTGCCGGAAGCCTGCCATCTGTTTAGTTTTGCCCTCGATGACGGGGTGATTAAGCGAGAGCTGACCTGGAAGCCCACCAAAGAAGTTGCCGAAGAAATATTGGCCTATGCGAAGCGGTGGAACGCCGCCTACCAATCAGATACGATGCCGGAGTGTTTGTGTACCGAAACCCAAATGAAGTTTTGTTCTTTTGGGTACGCCCACGAAGTAACACGCACCGGCTACAAACTACAAACTAAGTGCTGTAAAGGAGAAGGCTATGTTATACCGAATCAGAGTTGAAGTGTTCCAGGAAAAAGACCCCAATGGGAGGGGTTATGATGTGTATGAAACCATCTACGAACAGAAGATCGAAGATGTAAATATTGCAAAGTTAGTAACCATGTTAAATGAAGGGAGCAAGTAATGGAATCAATTTATCACACCTATAAGCCAGAAGGTGATGCTGGCGTTTGGTTAAAACTGTCCGACGGTGAGAGCGTCAAGATCAGGATTACCTCTGAGCCAGTTATCTTCACCACGGAGTTTAAGAACGACGGGGAAGTTACCCTGTCTACCAAGTTTGGCTGGATCGTCTGGAACCGCAACGAAAACAAGGCCCAGGTATTCAGTGGCGGTAAGTCCATCTTTAATCAGATTGCTTCATTGGTAGACGAATGGGGCGAGCCAACCGGCTTTGATCTCACCGTCAAGCGATCTGGTACGATGCTGGAAACTCGCTATTCGGTGACTCCGGCTCCCAAGAGTAATGATTTGTCCAAAGAACAGCTTGGGGAGTGCGCCAAAATTGATATACTGAAGCTTACGAAAGGATTTTGGTTAAGGGATGCAAACAAATCCGGCTCCGACGAAATACTAGAAGAGGATTTGAACGCTATCTTTCCCGAATAAACCCCCAACAAACATGGGCAAAGTAAAAATTGATGCGGCAGACAAAGCCTTTAGTCTTTACATCCGCACGAGAGATCGCTGGACGTGTAAGCGCTGCAAAAAACAATACACTCCCCCGACAATGGCGCTGCACTGCTCGCACTTCCAGGGGAGAGGTAAGGAGGCTACTCGCTTCGACCCCCTCAATGCGGACGCGCTTTGCTATGGCTGCCACCAGTATTTTACTTCCCATCCCGCTGAACACTACCAATGGCAAGTAGCCACCAAAGGACAGGCCGTAGTGGATGCGATCATTTTGCGGAGCAACACTTACAAGAAAAAAGATCGTAAAGCCGAAGCTATCCTGTGGAAAAATGAGATCAAAACGCTGTTGACATAATGCTTATGTTTATGCTATACTCTAGTTACCATTAAATAACTGGAGGAAATGCAATGGGTAACAAAACAATTAAAGAGACACCGGAGGGAGCCAGCGGCTTCAAAAAGATTCTGGCGTTCATCATCATGGTTGGCGAAGTTTTGTCAACTTACGTGTTCGTAGTCAGCCGAAAAGAGATCCTTATCCCTTTGGCGGCGACTCATTTGGTTGTGGCGAGCCTGCTGTTTTGGCAGTATTGGTTCAAGGGCAACTAAAGCGGGTGGTATACTGGGGCGGTAATTAAATGGAGTGTCCGTCTAATGAGAACCCCTGTCACCTGCAAACAATTCACCTATGAAAAATCGGCTTGTTTTTTTGATCCTTTCAATTTTATTGATCACTTTCATTTACTTTTTAGCAATTAAAGACATTCGGCTTGCCACACCGCCGACACCGCGCGTTGATCTCGGTCAACCGGCACCGCAAACAACCGTTCTGGACAACGTGCAGCCCCTCCACGACCTTTTGGGAATCAAAGAGCCTGCACATGCGGATCAGCCCGTAGCGCTCAACCTAGCGCCTATAGCTACGCCAGAACCAACCCCCGAACCAACGGCTCTGCCAACACCACAACCAACACCAGAACCCACCGCCATACCAACCCCACCGCCGGTCAGCGGCAACTGTAGCGCGTATGCCGGACTAGTTTCCCAATACCCGTGGAATGTATCCGTCGCGTTAGCGGTGATGTACGCCGAATCGCGTTGTAATCCGTCAACCGTTAATAACAACCCCTCCACCGGCGATTACTCCATCGGGCTGTTTCAGATCAACCTGTATGGCCGCAACGCCTATAACCGCCCGTCCGAGGCCGAATTAAAAGACCCCGAAGTAAATATTGCCTGGGCGTATAAGATATTCGCCGCGAACGGCAGCAGTTTTATCGGGCAATGGGGTGTCTGTCGGACAGCCGTCGCCTGCTATTGATCTAATCCCAACTCTAGTTGGCGTTGCTTCGCCTTGCGCTCCATCTTTCGTAGGAAATCACGGCGAAACCTCTCGTCTCGATATGATTTGTAGAACTTGTTGCTCCCCATAAGCCCTCCTTAGTAGCCTTACAGTATAGGGTCTGTGGATAACTACCAGTTAAAATTCTCACATAGTATTGACACACCATTCCCCTTGTGTATAATGGAACATAAGTTAAATAACTGGAGGTAGGCATGGTCACACGTGAATAGGATTGTTGAGATTGTCCACATCGAAAAGCGGGGAGACTTTTATATCACTCACGCCATTGTGGACGACGGCACAGAAGCAACATCGTATGATGTTGAACCGTATGAGGAGGGCGATACCGTCAAGGTATTCTTCCACGATAAATACGGCAGGGTAAAAATGAAACGAATAACAGGAGGGTCAAGTGGCCGGAACAAAGGCAGGGGGCGTGAAAGCAGCCCTGAAGAATAAGGAAAAGTATGGCGCAGATTTCTACGCCAGGATCGGCGCAATCGGTGGCAGGCGGGGCAGGACGGGCGGTTTCTACGCCAACCGTGAACTCGCTCGAGCCGCCGGACGAAAGGGTGGACTCAAGAGCCGCCGTGGACCAAACAAACTAACTACAGTGGGCAATTAGGGGGTTATATGTTGGGAGTTCTTTGGGATGTTTTAGGAATCGTTGGGGCGCTGTTCGTCGTCGCTTTCGCCGCAACAATGATAGTAGAGAGGCGTGATGCCAGGTCGTTTGACCGCGAGTTCCCGTGGCATCTTGACGATAGGGGGATGTCCTTTGAGATCCCTAAACGCGGTAGGCCGAAGGGAAGTAAGAATAAGAAGGGAGTGGGTAATGGTGGTAATACGAAGAAACGGACATATACGAGAGTTTCTTGACATTTTATTAACTATGGTGGCTGTCGTGGGGTTCTTCTTCACGATACTCATCATCATTGATCCATCAATCATCATCTTAGGAAGGATGTAACTATGTTTGACTTTACACAAATCGAGAATGGCAAAGCATTTAATGGTGTCCCCATGCCGGACAATATTGTTCGCGTTAGCAAGCACAAAATCTCAATCAGCCCCAATATTGTACGAACGCTCGCCATCAATAAGTACCTTACCAAGGCGGGCAATGAATCGCTCCGGGCAACGATCTCCTACGATCACCGCAACCAAGCGCTTCAGTTGAAGCCAGCAACACAGGAAGAACATAACGCCTTTGCTTTTACAATCGACCCTAACGGGGTTGCCTCTCGCTCTAACATACCAAGGCAGTTCAGAACCAACAATGTTAATCTTGGAGACTATCGTTTAGTTGACGGCTACCCAGACGTATTTCAGTTGGCACGATAGCCGTGTTTGATTTAGCACTATTAATCTTTAGGGAGGGACTTATGAAAAAGATACTATTAGGAACATTCATCGCGGTATTGCTAATGGGTGGTGCAGCCTTGGCGACACCCGACAACAAAGTAACTATCTGCCATGCTACCAGTTCCGCGACGAACCCGTGGGTAAGGATTGTGGTAAGTAAAAACGCTATTCATGGGCATTTTGAAAATAACGGCTCCCCCAAAGCGGGGCATGAAGATGATGTTCTACTTGAGGGCGACAAGGATTGTCCGGTAAAGGAGGCTGTAAAGCCAACCCCTACACCGGCAGTATCGCCAACCCCCACACCCACCAAAGTAACCCCTGTCGAAGACCAACGCACGGAAGAAATTAGTTACGGGGGAAAATAGCGGGTTTATACTATTAACAATAGCCTTGATAGATCCGGCAATATTAATACTAGGGAGATGGTAATGGAAGCAATAGCCTTCGCCCGCTATGTATTCGATCTGTATGCCGCTGATAAAACGCCTACGGAACGGCAGATGGAACTTTGTTATGAAGATTGGTTAAAGGAGAAACAGTAATGCAAACACCGAATTTAGATGAGTTTATAGATGAGTTGAAGGAGATTACCAGCGCCAAAGACTACTCTGATAAATACAAGGCTATGAGTCCGCTATCAATCCTTCGTCTTGCCGAAGCTATCAAAGCCGATTTAGCAGGGAAGGATGAATTATGAGCAGGGAGATTAAATTTCGGTGTTGGGATAAAAAACAGTCCAAGATGTTCTATAACAAAGATATAGATGTACGACTAGACCTAGACGGTAATTTGTTCCAAGCAGATTCCGAGGTATCAATCTCTGACACCGACCTTTTATGGAACGAACTATCGCCACAAAATATTGAACTCATGCAGTTCACAGGCTTGCAGGACAAGAACGGTGATAAAGAAGTCTATGAGTGTGATATAATAGACTCACAAGGTAACATAATTGGAAACGAATATGAAGCGCCAGCCCTACTCAAAGACGAAGCTAATCTCCTTATACAAGGGTTTGGCACGGGAACTTGGCTCACAACCTACAAGGAAGCAGTGGAACGAGGATGCAAAGATGCCTAGCGATATGCCTATACGAATGCACTTTGGCACTTGGAATAACTTTGTGGTTGCTTGTGGCTTTAAGCCTTACAAACCATACCTGTCTGAACTGGCAGAAAAGAATAAGATACTGGCTCACAAAGGCAAGCGGAGTATGGCATGGAAAGGCGGTAGGCACATAGACCGGCTTGGTTATGTACAGATATGGAAGCCTGAACATCCTAACGCTCGTATGGCTGGTTATATTCACGAACATCGTCTAGTTATGTCAGAGCATTTAGGCAGACCGTTAAAGAAGCATGAGAACGTTCACCACATCAACGGCAAACGTGCTGATAATAGGTTGGAGAACCTGGAACTTTGGGTAACAATGCAACCGTCAGGGCAACGACCTGAAGATTTAGTTAAATTCGCAAAGGAGATACTTCGTGAATACGGAGCAAATACGGTAGAAGTCATTGGCAATGCATGGGAAACACCTGAGCTATTAAAGGAGTCCCAATGACCAACAAGCCAAGTGATATTGAGGGGGAGCTGGATAAAATCACCGAAAAGGTGATCTATGATTGTGGTGGAAATATTTGGTATGACTTTAATGATCGAATCAAGAACCCTGGGATAGATGAAGCCAAAGCCGCCCTCAAAGCCCTTTTCAAAAGGGAGATGGAGCGGGAAAAGATTGGGGCGCGGATAGAGGAGCTGGAGCATATATCTGGCTATAGCGAGGCTCGCGGAGTCTGTACTACCGCTGGTGGTGGAAAAGCAGAGCCGGTTGAAGATCGGCTTTCCGAACAACGAGCAGCGCTAAAGAAGTATTTGGAAGGGGAGCTATGACCCCGCAGGACATCGACAAGGAGCTGAGGGAGAAGATCGAATGGCTCGATGGGGAGATCGCTCACTTACTGGATGACATTTACCCCGAAGACGTGTTCACCCCACCAACTAAGCAAGACCTTGATCGAGTGAACGAATGGGATGCCAACTTACATACCCGCTTGCACTGCGACGGTATTAGGCATGGTTTGCATGTACTCAGGCGTGAGGTAAGAGGGTTATCGGCACGAGAGGACTTACCGCCGATTCAATCCCAAGACAGTGCCAGCGGAGATAAGGAGGTTCACAATGAATAACCCGAAAGACGATACCGACAGGGAGCTGGAGGAGATACTTCTGAAATACAAGAACTATTTAGGGCGTGATCTTATGATAGAGCACACGCTTCCTGAACTTGATTCGGATGAAGCCAAAGCCGCCCTCTTAGACCTTTTCAAAAGGGAGATGGAGAGGATAATCGGAGCAAACGAATCAACACAAAGGGGACAACTAATCTACCCAAATCGTAAAGACAGGATTAAGAATGATCTTCGTTCCGAACAACGAGAAGCGCTAGACAAGTTAATCTCAAAGGAGGAGTGATGAAATTACCAGAACCAATAGAAAGAGCGTTTGAAACCCACGAGGGATACTTAATCCAGCGCACCGACAGGGATTTACTTGATGAGTTGATCGAGCGGTACAACGAACTGATTGCGTTTCTACGGGAGCCTCACAATGAATAACCCGAAAGACGATACCGACAGAGAGCTGGAGGGACTAAATCCGAGCATTGCACAAATCATCGGATTTGCCACGAGCGAAGCTGTTGAAGCCGGAAGGTCGTTCTCCGGTACATGGGGAAACTCAGAGCTAATACAGAAGTATGGCTGGCAAGTTCAAGCCCTCATCGACAGAAAGTGCAGGGCGGCGAGGATTGAGGAAGCTGGTTTATGGATGCAGATGGTGACTCGAAACGACACAAGCCGTCTGGATACAAACGAGTGGTACAAGCTCAACCCGCAAGTTGTTGCCAAGTTTTGGGCAGAGAGGCAGTCAAAGCTTCAATCCCAAGACAGTGCCAGCGGAGAGCGCTGCTTTTACTGCGGTGCTACAGGCGACGAGCCTCACAGGGGTTCACATGAATAACGTTAAACAAATAGCTGAGATGGTGCTCAATAACCCTAACAAGTGTGTGCTCTGTGTTATTCCTCAATGCGTAAGAGGTGATTTATGCGGCTTGCCTAGTGGTGAGAAATATAGGGTGAGTGCCAGCGGTAAAGGAGGGGAAGATGGCAAAGCTTAATCTTGAACGCTGTCCGGCTTGCGGCGAACAGTCGTTCGTTGTAAGTATCTTCGGATCAATTTGTCAGCGTTGTTTCTTTAATCCTGCTACAGATGAGCCTGCCAGCGAAGATAAGGAGGTGAGGCGGTACGCCTGTAGTTACTGCAACTCAAATAGTCATATATGGCTAACTTGTGAGAGTCGGAGTAACGGGAAAGATTTAGAGGAGGTGAGGGGATGAGTAGCGACATGGCAAAGCTCCTACACGCCATCAACCTGATGATTATCTTTGATGGTAAAGATTCCACGATAAGGCTTGGTACGTTGCGTGACGTTATAGAGCAGCTTACCAGCGAAGATAAGGAGGAGAAGGATGGCCTTTAAAGATAACATTCCCAAAGAGATTGAGCGACTAGAAAGCCAGATCAAAGCGTTGAAGCAAGAGAGCTACAAACTTGATTGGGGGCATGACTGTAACTGTGAATTCTGTGACGAGAAGGGTGAAATCCCGCCGGAGACAGAGGATCGTGATGCAGAGATCACGAAAGAGATAGCAATCATTCGGCGTGATATTGAACGGCTTGAGCGATACAAGGTATTGGTGGTAAAGCCGTGATCGAACAAGCCCTCACCCGCACCTGCAAGGCGTCAGGCGTCAGCTTGTTGGTTGAGGATGCGGAGACGTTACGGATTATTGCTGGTATGATTAACTAAACGAAAGGAGATGATATGGCACTAAGTCCTCAACTACAAGAAATGTTCGAGAAGCACACGCACTCAGGGGTAAAGGTGCTTTGGTATAGCACAGCGCTTACAGTCCGTTCTTACATTGGAGCAAAACCAAAGGAATTAGACGAAGAACTGGAGCCGTAGCTCTTTACCATTGCGGGTAGGAAAAGACGGGATAGCTCTGAGGTTTCGTTGAGCACAGTGACGAGTCTGACTTAGTGAATGCTGATAGGACAAAAGCTGTGCTCCACCAAGCCGCAGGAGCAACTTGTAGGGTACCCGTCAGTTTACAAGTCCTGTGGCTTTTGTGGTATTAAAAAAGCCCCATTTCTGGGGCTTCCGGCTATATAGCGTAGCGCTGTTTAAATTTAGGAAACTTCATTCTGTTTGGCGGTACATACCCTTTCCACTCCGTATAATCTCCCAATAAGTCATCTATACAATGAACCCGCATATCCGTACCCCTTTTTAACACCCCGATAGTACCGTTGTGCTAATGGCGGAGTCTGTAAAGTTTTTCACACCCAGTCTTCAGGCATGCCTTTATCTAGCTGGTCAAGCTCTTGATTTGCCGACTGGAAATAGGCATCCTGGTCAGAGCGCGTCACCCACGGTTTCCGAACGAGGGTATAGCCTTCTTCCACTAACGTTTCGCACATCTCATCAAAGGTGTCTTCCGGTAAGATGTGCCGGAATAAGAACCAACCGATTCTTCGAGCGCCAATCATCTCTTCGACTATCGGTTCGTCCTGTTCTTGCATGGGCGTACCCTCTATAATCACGTAGATATGGTCAAACATCTTCTGAATGGGGAGGGTGTGTAAATAGACCGCCGTATTCTCGTGGGTTGTCTTGATCTCTTTATCTTCAAACTCAATGTTGTACTGTTCGTAATCCCGTTCACCGTGTAATTCACGCATACGATTCCTCCAGCAGCACTAATTCGTACAGTTCTTCTAATAGACTGTTAATCGCCCTCATAGCTAAGTTGCTAGCCACTTCAGCGCCGTTCATCCAAATGTCCCGTTGAACATTCAGCTCATTTATCAGTTGTTCTTTGTTCATCGACTCTATATTCCCTTCCGTTTTTATGCTATAATTTATCCATGATGAATACACGTTTTGGACGGCTGCAAGTAATTGAATATAGGAACAGCCAAGATGTTATTTGCCGTTGTGATTGTGGAAACATAAAGTCTTTCCACAAAAGCAACCTTATTAGAGGCAGGAGTAAGAGTTGTGGCTGTTATAGAAGGGAATATACCAAAAGCCAGTTTAAAAAACACGGTCAGTCTGATAACTGGCTTCATAGTTGTTGGCAGAGGATGAGAAATCGCTGCAATAATCCTAATAATCCTGGCTATCATTATTATGGCGGTAGAGGTATCAAAGTTTGTGATAGATGGAATGACTTTGAAAATTTTGCTAAAGATTTGGGAGAACCGCCCGATCATACATATTCGCTTGAGCGTATAGATAACGATAAGGGTTATGAGCCGGACAACTGTAGATGGGCAACAAGAGCCGAGCAATCCAATAACAGACGCTCTTGCATACCAGTGACGATTGGAAACGAAACACATAATGTAGCAGAGTGGCTCCGAATTATTGGGATGACTAGTAGTGCGTACTACCGTAGGATAAGTAAGGGGTTTAATCCTCAAGAAGTTATAAAGGGTTTTTACGATACTAACCATCACTAGCCCCATATATACGACCGTTATAAAAAATCCTTCCGTCAATGATGGGGATGGGGCGGAAGATGTAATGTCCGCCGTAGTCCTCAATCAGAAGAATCCCATTTTGCCAGTTCTCTTGACGTTTTACGACATTGCCTCTGTCATCAATGGATGAATGGAATCCCTCAACTTCTCCAGTGGTGCGGCAACTTGCGCCGACCACCATAGATACCAAGTAGTGTCCGGCTCTAGTGGTCTTGCTTGCCATCTGCATCGTATGGTCATGTCCGTGGACGTTATGGGTTTCGGGGTAGTTCTTCATAATCTTTGAGGCGGTTGTGCCGTTAGAGGAGTTCTCCGAACCGTGCCGGAAAGCAATTGGCGGTGTGCCGTATTCCTCCCCGTAAACAAATTCCGCTGCCCCATACCCGCCGATCCACTCCACGCCGACTGCCCGTAGATTCGCCAAGTAGGGATACGTCATCACGGGATACTCTTCTTCGTCCGAACCGGCACGTTTTACGCCGTACATACTGGGAAAGTGCTTTAAGACGTGTTTTGGCAATCTTATATTATGATTTGAATCGACCTCTATAATCCGCGCCCTGGGGTTATCTGCCCTAAGTTGGGCATAGTAATCATGGACGCGTTGGTAGGAGATACCCAGTGTTCGGAAGAAGTGGTCTGATTTGGGGTCGAACCGTGAAATAGCCGCATGGTCAACGGTATCGCCAAGGTTAATAATCAGATCTGGTTGCAGATCACGGCATAACAGCGCCCCAACCTCTAGCGCTCTCTCATCATGGACAGGAAGTAACGTACCGTCAGGAAGTCTCCGATAATCGATTTGGGCATCGCTAAAGGCGTACAGCAGCTTGTAATCACGCTTGATGGGTTTCCGCTTCGAGGGACGAATGTTAGCAGCAACGGCTTGCGGATACGGTTCTACTGTTTGTTCCGGCACTCTCACGCTAGGCAGGGGACGGGTGTACTCAATTTCGCCCTGCGCGTTCTTGATATACCCGATATGGTAATTAACCTGTGCGCCCTCTGGTGCTTCAAGCCCATACGGTTTAAGAATGTCGTGGTTTGGTGGTCGCTCTGGCATTGGTAATCCCTCTCTTATTTTTTGTCGATACTTCTTCCGCTTCCCTCGTAACGAATTCCATTTGTGATCTGGGTATAGCCTCCGTAATTCATCATTTGATAGGTTGAGCAAGTTCCACAGATCAGCCCCACTCCAGATGATACGCACTTCATCAGCCCTCCAGTGGGTAGACGGGTGCAATCAACCGCCGTTGCGCCATTAAGTGACTGCCGATGTTTGCCGCAATCCAGGTAAACCGGCTGTCACATTCATGCAGGGTACGGAGAGTTTGGATAGTAGCATCCAACCGGACGATACCCTCATTCTCCGGCATACTTAAAAGCAAAAGCCGCCCTAAATTATTCGGCGGCATTGGAGTCGTTGGTAATCTATCGTGCAACTCATCGTGTAAATCTATTGGGAGCGGGACAATCAGTCTGTCCCGTAGTTCTCTGGTTATCTTGCGCTCGTTCCAGTCACGCCTTTCGAAACATAAATGGTGCCGATTCCAGCCTTTCGGCAATCTACCTATTCTTTCCATAGCGGGTTGTACCTTTCGTAGTACTTTAGGGCTTCAGCCTGGGATATGATGCCAGCCTCCATCAACTCGATAAGGTGGTCCCAGTATTCGCCTTCGTAATTTTCTTCGTACTTAGAGGTTTCCATCGAGATACCGCCCCTCAGAATCGAATGACAGTTGTTGGAAGGTAGTTTCTAAATCTTTCTGTATCATCTTGTTCAGAGTCTCTTCGCCGAACCACTTTGCGTAGGTGGCGCGACCATCTCTTTCCGTGTAGTAGTGCGCTTCTATGGAAGCCTTCATGCCTTCCCACGCCGATATAGCAATTTCGTCGGCATCAGCGATTTCGGCGTATTCGTTCAGGGTTTGTTCGGCATCATCAAGCCAGCCATCTATGTGCGGATGGCGTAAGTGTTCGCTGCTCATAGAGTATCCTTAGAAGTTTTTTACTTTAGGATCGACAAAGTTCTTCACGCCGACCAAAACGATGTTGACCAACGGAGTCAACGGGCCAAACAGTTCCGGTGTCTTGGCAATCTGGGCGATTAGAAAGGCAATAATAGCGGATACGGCTACCCATAGGGCAGTCTTTGCCATTTTGCCAACAGTTGTATTAGTCATACTGTCTCCTTTTAGTTAATACCTAATAGTTCGCGCAATAAGGCGCGGAGTGTTTGCCATTTCGTGTTGTCACCAACCTGTGACTTCAAGCTGTTAATCTGATTGGTTTGGTCAGCGATAACCCCGTCCTTGACACCGATAACCTTTGTCAAATCAGTAACTTGGGCGGTTAAAGCAGCCACTTGATTCTTGAGGTCGGCTATAGCAGGGTCGGGATGGATGGTGCGACCGCTTCTGCCTTCTGCAATGCCGTTGGTGTACCAATGCTTCACATAAGCAAGGTTGTTCGTCCCAAAGGCTTTCTGGAGGTCGGGATAATTGGCTTTATATTCCAAGACAGCAAAATGCTCGTTACTAATGCGCCCTTCATTTATGCCGCTAATAAGCCAGTGACGGGCGGCAAACTCTTTGGCATCCATGCCCGCCGGTGTTGCGGCAAGCACATCAGGGTACATCCTTAAATAAAAATCCGCATCAAATACTGGTGGGCTTGTTTCAATCACAATGTCACCTACTTTCTGTCCGACTTGGACGTTTATTTTACTTAGATGGGCATACGTCAAATCAACGCCGTTAGCGCGGATGACGATGCGGTTGCCAAATTGCGGGTGCATACCGGCGATTACCACTTCGCCAGCCTTAAATTCATGGGGGGTAGGATCGATGTCTGTCGCGTAGTTCGTTCCGGCTGGACAAGCTTGCGTGTGCAGATGCGGACCGGAAACAATGCCAGTCGCGCCAGTAAGACCAATGGTGGTTCCGGCAATTACAATCGGCGTACCAGTCGGACAAGCCCTGTCATTACCCCTGTGGTATGGACCAACCTTACCGTTTGGACCGTAGTAATAGCCGTCTTGGGCTTTATAACCGAACGTGACGGGATAATCAGCGGCGGTCATAGCCTGCTTTTCCCGTGTTTCATCACATAGCTCGTAGCAAGGAATAGCAAAGTGTACGCGCTGAGCGCACTAAAGATTCCGGCAACCTCTCTATTTTGGTAAAACTGGTTGGCGATGACTGAACAGGCAAAGGTGAAGCCAATGAAGGCCAGCTTATACAGGCGATTATATACGCCGATAATGAACACGGCAATAATAGGGACAAGCCGAATGATCGCAATCACGTCACCTGGTTCGTGCAATTGTAAACCAATCATTTCTTGCCACCTATCAGATAGAGAATAGCCGTGGCGAGCGTTCCAAGAGCGGCAATAACCCCGAGAGCTATCTTAATAAGCCCTGCGTTTGGCGAAGCTTGTTTATCCTCAAAGGCAACAGCAAGGTTCTTGATATCGCTGTCGACTCTTGCTTGCCAAATCTCCAACACACTTAATCGCTTGTTTAAGTCTGTTGCACCAGCATCCAACCGTTTAAAGCCATCGGTGACTGCGCTCTGCAAGTTCTCTAACTTGTAGAGGATTAGATCCATGTTTTGCTTTGGTTCTCTGGGGGGAGCCATCGTATCGCCTATGCTGCGTAATATTCAAATTGACAAAAGTTTTCGTCGTTAGTCGTCCAGGTAATGGGCGTGGTGTTGTCTATAGCGCCATAGTTGAGGTAAGTACCGGCAGCGTTGAGTAGCTGTATTTTTGCGGTCGTCGTTGATACCCAGATGACCGCTGCCGCAAATGCTGCGGCCGGACTTGCATCGGTTAAGCGCCCTATGCCGATCTGTTCGGTGCCGGATGTGTTGGGGTAGGAAATCGACGTTACCGGCAAGGTAAAGGTTGGTTCGCCTGCGCCGCCGCCCATTGGAGAGGTGTTGGTCGCAATAAGGGAAACGTAGCCTGATACTTTCTTGCCGTGCATTGAGAATCTTGCCGATTTCGTCCACTGCGCGTCTGTATAGCGAGCGCTAAGTGTCGGCGTGTAGCTGAAATATGTCGGGAATCCGGTCGGCGTTGTTTCTTTGGAGTAGTACGGACTCGTTATAGCAGCGTTTGCAAGGGTGTAGTCCGAACCGCCGTTGACCGTGACTGTCGTGCCGGAAATGCCTGTGACATAGAAATACTTGGCGCTTGTCTGGGTTAGCTTGATCTTGTCGCCAGTAGACAGGACTGCCGCTAGTGTTGCCGAACAGGTGAACGTCGTCGGGCTGGCGTAGGTAATCGTTTCGTTTATGTATACCCAACCGTCATACGGGCTGGAAAAACGAGGCGAACCAGTCCCTTTGCCTGAAAGGTACAGGTCGATATTCGTGTCGCCGCCTGTAGCAGAGAGTGTTGGTGCGTTGCCGGTTGCCGCATTGGTGACGGTCAGTTCGTTCACGGCAGAGCTGACACCAACCCATTTTTGTGTCTCAAGTGTCGGGTAGTTGGGGTCATAGTTGACGGCTACTTCATGGCCGCCCGATTGTGAGTGATCCACTAGGATACCCTTGCTCATCATGGAGATGTGGGTGGCGGTGGCGTAATCGACGACGGTAGCTCCGAGGGCGTGGGTTTGGTTCGTTCCAGCCGTCCACACTACGTTGGTTATCTGTACGCCAGCAGTATCAACAATACCCGTGAAGGTTTGTTTCTTGCTCGCATCCGTAGGGTCAATAACCAGAACGACTGGCATACCATTGGTATATCCAGCGACGGAGTTGAGGGTGACAGTAGCCGCTCCGCTGGAAACCGACCCCGCTGTTGTAGTAGTAAAGCCGTTCTCGGCTTCCGGGAAGTGACTGACCACTGATGAAACATTTGTTGCCATGTTTGTTACCTTTTATTTTGAGTTTTTTATTAAGGTGTATTCATTCGGTATTGTAGCATAATTTCAACTACTGCAACTATGTTGACAACCTCCATGATCGAGGGAGTCCGGCATTGGTATCAGTACCCCATGTCTGAAGGGTGCGGAGGACATACCCAGCATCAAGCGTATTGGTCGTAATGACCCACTGGACAGCGTTCAACTCACGGCCTACTCTGAAATACCGCTTCACCGTCGATTCAGAGAAGGTGTCCACGGCGGTAGAAGTGTCATCCCACGCCGTAGAGTCCCACAGGAAGGTGTCCCACCCGGTTGTGGTGAGGGTGGAGGTGACGGTAGTTGATCCCTGCGAGCTAAATCCTTGGCTGCGCTCAATACCAATTAATTCAACCCCAATTTCTCCTGTAGGGTTGCTGAACTCCAGCTCGGCTTGTTCGGTCCACTGGAACCCAAAGCGGTTTTTCATCGTGGGATACAGCCCGGTGCGAAGCGTCGAGGTAAAGGCGGTGTTGTAGTCACCCCTAATACTGGTGGAGATCTCACTCAGTCGGGTATCGCCAGGTCGAACAGCGAGGAGTTTCTGGTAGTCATCGGTAGTGGTGTAGCGGAGAAACTTCTTAAACCCGATAGTAAAGGCGGTGGGTAGCCATGCCTTGCGCTCGGTGTCGTAGACCATTGTGGTGTCGTTTTCGGTAGTCCCGATAGGAACAGAGAAGTACACTTTCGCATCAAAGTAGACGCTGGCAATCTTCTCATCGGCGGCAGTAGAGATTTGCTTAACCGAGGGTCGGATGTTGGATGAGGCTTCGTCGGTTGAGAGGAGGTTCTGGAAATTGACCCGTGATCCAAGGTTGTAGAACGCTTGGGAGTTATAGAACATATAGTCATTCAATACGTTGACTACTGATCCAGGGGCGGGGGTTCCTCGAGAGCCAGGTAGTTTGTAGGCACTGGGAACGGTAACGGAGACATCAGCAATAGTTAAGATGTCGAGACTCATCTGAAGAATACAACCCTGTCCATCGGCACTCTTGCACCACACTGTAGCGTAGGGAGTACCCTTACCGTCACGGTAATCCTCTACTTTAACGGGGACATACTTCCCCCCGGGGTTCCAATCAAGATAGCCACCATCATAGGCCGAAGAAAATGCCCCGACGGGTGGAGAGCCAGAGCTGAACCAGATCCTCTCAGGAGTAGTAGTGTCCCGCACCCCATACATTCGAGAACCAACATTCACCAGTTCCTCCACGAGTGGACCCTGGGCGGTACTATCCTCTGGCGCGGTGGTGGAGGGAATGGGAACTCCCGTCCCATCATCTACAAAGGTAGTGGTGGAGGTGGAGCCAAGGTAGTAGTAGTTGACATTATCTTCGCTAACATAGACATCAAATCGGGTTTGTGTCGCCACAAGTGCCGGAAGGGTGAGTGTCGCGTAGTTTGTCCCCGGAGTCCAGTCCTGCCGGGCTAGTCCCGTTTGAATAACTGTTGACGCAGCAGAGGCCACAGAGAACCCCACGGTGTTGACCCTTGAGCACTTGTAATAATACTGGTACGACGTGCCTGATGTGAGGCCAGAGCCAGTTTCAACTACGGTGGGAGCGGCTGGTGTGGACAGGGCGCTATATTGGGTAAGCACGGTTGTCCCGTCGTAGAGGATAATGTTGTCTACCCCATTAGTAATGTACAGCCCATCATTGTATTGGTTCATGTTGGTGGTGGTCCCGGCGGTGTAAGTAGCGCCCGTACAAGCAGTCCAAGTGTCACCGTCGTTCGTGGAGCGGTAGATCGTTCCTCCGGCAGCCACCACTAAATGAACAGTTGTTCCCGTATCAAAGTAATCAAAGCCGTCTATCTCGGCTCCCACATCGGCCCCAAACCAATCAACTCCAGGTCGCAAGGATGGTTGGCCGTCCTCCACAAGGAAGATATTGTCAGCCTGTTCTAAAGCATCCTTGGGCAACCTGGACTTGTCAATGAGGGTGATAACACCCCGCTTAAAATTCCCCAGTGTCAGATAGTTAGGAGTGGGGAAGTTCGTTGGAAGGTTGAGGTCAACATTGAGTGGCATTTTTTTAAGCCCCCCACATGCTACCTGAGTTATCTGTCAGTGCTGGAGGATTCGCCCAGTTACCGGAATTGTTGTCGAGTTGCATGATGCGGATAGCGTTCTCGGCATCGCGGATAGCGCTAGCGTAATAAGGGTTTCGTGAGGAGCGGAACTGCATCCCCAACATGCGGTGAACAATAAAGTAGGGGTCGGTCATCTCGGTTTTATCGGTTCCCGTTGTGAAGAGAGTGGGATATTTGTAGTAGACGTATTCAATATCCATACCACTGTAATTAGCAGTAGGCGCGGGATTCAGATTGAGCGTATAGCCCGTCTTGGGGCTGCCGGTGAAGTAGCAAAAGTCGGCGTTGCTGTCTTTAAACTGCACCTCTTGGGGATCAATGATGGGATAGCGCTGTACTTCATTCCCGTCGGAATTGATAATTTTAACAAAGCCGCCTGCTTCCCGAAAGTTCGTCGGCGCATCATACTCTGTTTGGCTGGTGACAATCGTTTGATCGCCCGTGCCATCAGTTTGATTGGTATCGAATAGTTCTTTCCAGTACGTTCCGTCATAGTTTGACCAGTAGTTGATCGCCTCATTAGCCAGCCGCATACCAACCGTATATTCATCTTCCGATGATGTCGGCACGTCTGAATCTGCCCGGTAGAGGCTATAGTAGGCGGTGAAGATGTCGTCAAAGTCCATTGCTGCCATGTTTGTTTTCCTTTTTCAGTTATCAATATATCACTAAACCTTGGATCGTTTAATAGAGACTTTGGGGCGGGCTATCCGAGCGGTCTTGAGCGTGGTCGGCGCGGTGGCTACCTTGACAACACTTGGAGCCTTGAAGCCGCCCCCACGTCCGCTAGATGAAACCGCGTAAGCATACTTGTTGGACGATCCGTTCTTTCTTCCAGAGAATCCACCATAACCCCTACCATACCGCAGCTCGTTGTAGACCTTACGCTCATCCCCCTCGTAGCCAAAGGTGACATTGTTGAAGGCTTCAGCGCTGATGGGCGGGAAGCCCTCAATCTTGCGCTTGGCATTGATGTATTTCAATCGCTCCTGCTTGTAGGCATCAAACTGACTACTCAGATCGGTTGTAGTGAACAGTGCCCTCGCCGCATCGGGGTTTGATTCGCGGAGCTGGTAATATCGCTTTATTAGTTCTGGTTGTTCTGGGTAGGGAATACTGCGGTACGCCTTTGCACGATCACCCTCCGTGTTGGGAAGGTTCTTATTTTTGAAGTGCTTCTCTGATGCGGCATAGTAGTCGCGCTCTGCCTTTTCAAAGGCTGCGTACCAGGGCTGGGTGGCTCGCAAAATCTCCTCCGCCTCAATATCATCACCTGTTGCCCGACTCCGCAGCTCAAGCACCATGCGCTGTTGTTCGGGAGTGGGTAGCTGGAAAATAGGATCAATAGGCTTTCCCTCTCTATCATAGGCAATAAGCGCCTCTTGCTTCAAAAAATCGTATAGTCTGTTAGAACGGTCAGCGGATACGAGCGACCACTTCTCGGGGGTGACAAGATCAAAATATGCCCTGCCTGTTGTTCGGTCCTTTTCTCTACTCTTGAATTTATTGTACGACGTGACTAAATCCGGGTTATCCCTAAGGAACTGCTCAGCTCGCTTAAATTCTCCCTCAAAATATTGATCTTTCCCTCTTTGAGCCTTTGCTTGCTCTGGGCCATACTGCTCCACTTTGATGCCGCCAACTCGAAGAAGCGCTTGTGGAACCGAGCGTTGTTTACCATAGAAGTTCTCTTTGCCTTGTGCAGCGCTCACGACACTATCAGCCTCGTTAGAAAGGGGGATGTAGGACATCGCGGCAGTTTTAACACGGTTCTTAAATTGCTCCGCGCTACTTAGTGGTTGGCTCGGATACTTATCACCTTCCGGGTCTTTTATGGACTTGCCCCGGAAGTCCTTATCAATTACTTGGCCGATCAGCGGCCCTATGAGGGGGTCTGACGTAACAAACTGGGGATTAAAGCTGAACCCCTTATCCTTACTGTAGTTCACCGGCGACTGGAATGGGAGAAGCCGCTTAATATCCTCTTGCACTCCACCATACACATCGTTGTAGGTGGTAATTCCAAGAAGCCTTCCCACATTGATAGCACCAAAAGGTGTCTGTATCTCAAGGCTCTGATTGGTGAAAGGAACCCGTGGTGCGCCCAAGCGTCCTTCCCGGGTCTTTCGATCATCTGCTGATTCACCCGATATATGGCTGCCAAAGTTCGTCAGTGCTACTACCGCTGCCATAGCACCGGCCAGCCGGAGAGGGTTATCAACGGCTGTATTATGGGCAATACGCATTAGTTCTGAACTGAAGCGCACAAAGGCATTGCCACCGATAGGAGCCTTTGCGCCGAGATCAAAGAAATGACCGACCATATCATAATTCTGCTGGAAACGCTGAGTGCGGTGGGCGGCCTCTTCCGGGGAAAGGCCCCGCTCCCTATAAGTCAGGTACGTTGCCATCTTCGCGCTATCATCTACACCGGCGTAGGTATCCGCCGTTACCTGATGGACCTTCTTCAGGGGATTCTTCGTCTTTGACAGCGGGTTGGCTGCTCGATAGAGTTCTTTGTCAATCATGGATGAACCAAACACCCCGTTTCTGACTGCCTCAAGGTATTCGGGGCTGCTTGACTTCATCATGCCCTTTCCCCGATACCAGTTCTTAGAGAAGGTTATTGGATTAATACCATTCAAAGAAGCGGTGAGGTAGTTAAAGGTCCTGTTACCGATCCGTACACCGGGGTTGTAAATCGTTTTTGATGCTTTAAGGCCCTGGCGGATAGGGTTTCTATCATAGGTGTTGAGGAGGGCTACGAGATGTTGAGCAGTACTTGTCTCATAGATGAACCCCTGGAGATCTTCAAGCCTTTCTTTTAGGACATACTTGCCCTTTAATGCACCATAAGAGGGGCTGTCGGGAACTTGGATATAGCCGACTTTTGGAGCAGACGATACGGCATCGCTCTTAGCAAGCCCATTACTATAATCAATGATTGCTTTGTTCTTCATATACTGCTGAACTCTGAGTGCAGTCATGTAGTAGGGATCGGTTTCGGCCTTGGCAATTACTTCTTTGGGGATGTCAGCAAGATCCTTGCGTTGTTTGAAGATGTTGAGATCTAGTTTATTGTCTTTAGCAATCTTTCTAGTGGAATCATCAAGGAAGAATTTAGTAAAGTCGCGTGGAAAATACTTGCCTTTATTGGCCTTGTATGTTGCCTTATCAATTAAGCCCAGCTCATACTCCCCTCTATGGGTAAGGTCAATGATCCCTCGTAAGCGAGCCACTTCTGCCTTTTCCAGTGCCGACAGCTTGGGGGCTTTGCCGCCCTTCGCCAGATGCAACTCTGGATCAAGGGCTGCCGCGACAGCATTGTGTCGCACCCCATTTTCCATCGCTGTTATACCCTGATCGGCAATGCCTTTCGCATAAACATCGCCCAACTTCTTACCACCCTGGAACCTTCCGAGGGCAGCGATTTCCGCGTTGGTTCGACCAGCCTGGCGGCTGACTCCAACGGCTAGTCTACCTGGCGCTCTCCCTATCCGACTACCAGATTCTAGTGATCCCCTTGTTATAGCATCCTCGGCAGCCTCAAGCTTACTGGTAACCTTTCGGAGCTGGCGGTTAGGGGAGAGTGTCTCGGCTAGTTTGCCAACGGTGCTGGTCTTGTACTTAGTAGAGCGGTTCCCGCCCATGATTGCTTGTTCAAGTTGAGCCTCGGTAGTTTTCGGGGCTTCCGACTTAGGTTGTTTGGCGGCCTTGGGTTGCTTGGCCTTCGCCTTATAGGCAGGGTTGGGGACTTCCTCACCCAAGAGGTTCTTGATGGTAGGTTTATCGCCCAGAAAGCCGCCCCCTGTTTTATCTTTGAAGGGGGCCAGCAGCTTATCAGATACCGCGAGTTTGTTGGCAGCGGTAGCGACAAGTACCTTTGGATCGCTGGAGGGCAGTTCACCCTCTTTCATCTTGCTTAGTTTCACTTCCTGGTCGATATTGCGGGATAGTTTGCGATTTATCTTCATCAACCGATCTAACTCGTTGGCTTTGCCAAGATCCACTTCCGATCCGGCGGGGCGGGCTGGTTTGCCAACAGGCGCGGTGGTCTGGTCGAAATGGGTTGACAGGGCCTCTCTCACTTCCGCGACATTTCTGAGGTTTATATCATTGTTTTTAGCTACCCTTTCGGCTATTGGTATCAGCTTATTGAGGTCTGAGCCTTTTGCCTTCCATCTGCCCTCTCGGTAATCAAGATAATCGGAGAGGAGGGCGGCTTCGTCATTGGTCATGCGGATAGTGCGCTTGCTCGGCGCGGAGATCTCCGGGGAGCCTTTGAACCCGACCTTTGCCTTCCCTGCAATACCCGCCACCGCAGGCAACGCCTCACCCGACACAACCCCAACAAGGGTATCCTTGGCGAGTTGTCCGGGGCTTATCTTTCCTGACTCAACGTATTGGGAAACTCCACTCCCAACAAGGCTTTGGGCGGCATTGTTAATAGCTCGTTGAGTGACTGGATTCTGCAAAACCTTGCCCGCTGCTGTACCAGCAAGCCCACCGACAGGTATGCGAAGTGTTGGCACAAACCATTGGGCCGTTTGGACACCGGAGTTAATGGCGTTGCCAGCCAATTGCCTTGCGCCGACGTTTTCCCAGTCGCTGATGTTTGTTCCACTGCCAACACCAAAAGTCCCGTGCTGAAGTTGGTAGTCCATTGCACGGCTCGTGGTATCTATCGCCCGCTGGTAGCTGTCGTCGGTCCCAAAGACAGACTCATAGCCAATCCTTCCGAGGCCAGCAACACCGGCTCTTGCCGCCTTTGTCGCGCTGTATATGCCAACGGGCTTTGCAACAAAAGCCTTACCAATAGTGCCAGCCTGAGAAGCCACTGAATTGCTTGTCGTGGGAGTGCGGGTTTCCCACGATCTCCCATTATCAAGAGGATTAATCTGATCCCAGATTTGGCTTCCGAGTCGTTTAAGTGAGAGTCCCACGAGGAACCCCCCTAAACCTGTAGCTGTCGTTTACCTAACGTGAATAATGGCAAACTCGAAGCAACGGGACCGGAATTCTGAACCTGAAGCGGTGCTTGGTCGGTGTACTGGAACATGTTGGCTGGAGCTTGGCCCATCTGGAGCATCTCTTGGGCAGAGGTGAGGTTCTGTTCTCGGGAGGCGGGCGCAATACCAGCAACACCAGACCGTAATTGGGCATCGTACTGCTGAAGTTTAGCGAGCACTTGGCTGCGGAGGTTTTCTTTCTCCTGGTCGATAGCGATTCTGTCGGGAAGAGAAGCGTCTGCCATAGCAGCATCGAGTCGTGCAAACTGTTCACGAGCACTCAAAACAAGATTATTAACATCCTGATTGAGTGATTCTTTGAATTTTTCTGGAGTTCTGGTTAGTTGCCAGTTCTGTTCGGTTTGGGCATCATCGATGCTTTGGTTTTTAAGCGCGTACTGGTTGCCAATAGATGACATCTGGCGACGGCCTAGATCACCGTAGGCATTACCAATAGCTCGGGTCGCAGAGGAGTTTCCGGCATTGCGTCCGGCAAGCATGACACCCGCTGACTTGATGCCACGGCCAATCATATCGAGGATGCCACGCCCGCCCTGGATGCGAGATGCTTCGTTCTGGGTACGTTGTCTGTCGATACCTTGCTGGCCAAGTGTCAGGTTATGAATAGCATCAAGGATGGATTGTCCGTAGCCGCTGCCGAGACTGTCCGCTCGCTCAAGAGCAGTTGAATAGATCCCTTGTTTTTGGGTGTCGAACTGATGCTGTAACCCGGCAATTCTGTTTTGTTCTGCTATCTGTTCCGGGGTAGGGCCGCTGCTGACGGGTTCGCCGCCACCGCCACCAAGAACAGCACCGTTGTAGTCACTACCGTTACCGCTAATAAACGTCAGTCCGGAGTCATTCGCATCGTTATAAAGAACTCCCTGTGGACTATTGTCTATCTGAAAGTTGAAGGGATCATCCATTGTTTGTTTCCTGCGTTTGTATTTTTACTTAGTTATACAAATTCATCATACCATAACAGGTCGAGCTGTAAAGTATTGTATTAATAACTACGTTATAGAAATGGCGTTATGCTGCCCATTCCGGGGTTGGCGGACTGTCATCAACCACATGGCTCTCATACGCCGTATCAGGGTCAAAGACAATCAATTCGCCGTCTAGGTCGCGCATTTCAACAACTACGCCGTTGTCGATGACTTGGTACGCTTGTTGCTCAATGCCCTTAGTGTATTCAATAAGTATGTATTGCATGGTTATCTCCTTACCAACAAATGATGTAACAGAAGCCATCGCCGCCTCTACCGCCAGCGCCGCCGGTCACACCACCTCCGCCTCCACCGCCACCACAGCCCGGAGCTGCGTCTCCGCCTTTGCCTGCTGCTCCAGTTGCGTTCGAAGCACCGCCAGCGCCGCCCGTGTTATAGCCGTGCTTCAATAGGTAGTTGTAGCCGTTGCTGCCATTATTACCAGCGCTCTGTCCGCCGATGACACCGGGGAATTCAGATGCAGTTACCGCGTTGATGGAACCGCCGGTTTTGTCAACATCACCCGTACCAACACCACCGCCGCCTGCTCCGCCCGTAAGGGGGCAAACATTTAGCAAAGTAACGCCGGTTCCGTTTGCGCCGGTCGCGTTACCGCCGTTACCGCCGTTCTGTCCGCCAAGTAATCGGGGCATCGTAATTAGCCCTAGCTTGTAATGTGTCAGTTCTACCGACAACGTACCGCCAACGCCAGCCGTAGCCGCGCCGCTTGTTGCGCCCTTGTTTCCGGCTCCTGCGACACCGGCAACACCTGAAGTCATAAGGATGCTCTGGGTGCTGCTGTAGTTTGGAACGGCACATATGTACGACGTTGCACCGGCTGTGCCGTTTTGATCTGCCGCCCCGCCAGCGCCACCTATGGGAATGTGGATGTAAAGAGTATCGGGAACAAATGCCGCTGGTACGAGGAAGTAGTTAATACACGCGCCTCCGCCTCCAGCGCCGCCGCCGCGAGCTGTGCCAGCCGCGCCGCTACAACCGCCACCGCCTCCGCCACCGCTTCCGGCTAAGACCACGTAAAGCATACGGATGCCCTTGGGTTTCTGCCACGTATGGAATTGGGTCGTGTTGTTGTCAGTCGTGTTCGCCCCGAAAGAGCGGACATACTGAGCGCCGTCAGCGAACCCTAATTGCTCAAACATTAGTAGTCGCCTCCAAATGCCGACACGTAATAACCAGCTGAAACGGTTGTACCCAAAGTGACGTTTAAAACGTAGCTAGCAGGAAGGGCGATGTTGCACGAAATCTCATAGTCTGCTAACGCTGCTGTTTCTGATAGGGTAGTTGCCGGAAGTGTCATTTCAAAGGCAAGGACGTTGTTCGAAGCAGTAGCTTGAGTTGAGCCGTTGTTTATAAAGACTCTCGCTACCGTTGCCACATTGGTTCCAGCGGCGCGGAACCGTAGCCGTTGAACTAATGAACCATTTGATCCGGCGGTAAAGACGGTTGTTACCGTGCCTGTGCCATCCTTGGCGGTGTTCGCTGTTTTAAGTGATCCAGTTGATCCGCCGTTGCCGTCAACGGTTGTCCAACTCACGCGCGGGGTGATTGGAAAGATTGGTGTTGTACCTGCTGCCATAATATATCTCCTTTAATAGTTAATAGTGCTTACTAATCCGTTGGCGATGGCGTAACTCAAGCCGATTGACGTACCGCTGCCTGCTGCCGATACCGTCGCCCACGTCCCGTCTGCCTTGAGGTACTTGCCTGCCGCTGCGTCTCCAGTAGCTGGGGCAGGGACTAGCCCTTTCGTACCGCCAGAGCCGGAATCACCGACAAAGTTGATGAGGTCGGCCGTGGCTTGGGTCGGGGTGCGGTTCGTCCATGCGCCTGATTTACGCTGCATGAAGTCGTCATTAGTGGGGGAGAGGGCGGCAATGTCGGTCAGGTCTTGGTCAATGGGCTGCTTCGCGTCTAGCCCGTCAATAACAGCAGCAGTGGTTGGCATAGAAGTGTCATTGTCGCTAGAAGCTAAACCTTCGGCAGCGGTGACGACTGCGGTAGCGGCTAAATCAGCTACCTCGATGTTCGATAAGCTGTTACCCGTACCGTTAGCATCAAAGGTTTTATTGGTAAGGGTATCGGTAGTATCAGTACCTACAAGTGTTGTCGTTGCATCGGGTAGGGTTATTACTTTATCCGAAGCAATACTTGATGGTGCGGTGACGGTAACTTTATTCGTGCCATTGTCAGTATCTTCTAACAGCGCGAGGGTGGCAGGGCCGGAAGCGGTTGCTCTTGAGTAGTTTGTGGCAAGATCGGCAAGGTCAGCGTCGTAGGCTTGCACATCTGTTCCGATATCCAAACCAAGGTTGGTTCGGGAAGTAGCTGCGTTATTGGAAGTGAGTACGCTAGAGTTAACGCTAACCGTTACGCCGTCAGATAAGCCATGCGCTTTCGTAACGGCATTGGCTAACGTAGTTGCTTCGTCTACCGGCGTTCCATAGGGGTCGCCCACCTTATAAATCAGATCAGTCGATGACGGCGTGGTGTCCGGTGACGGTATTTTTGCGGGTAAAGTTGCCATAAATCCTCCTTAACTAATAAAATCCATATACGTGCCATCAATAAACTGAAAATCAGTCCCGTCAATATAATCAAAAGTGCCGCCAGTAGCAGGAGGCCCGCCACCAGTGGAAGTTCCCGACGACCAGCCAATACGCCCGTTGAAGAAATCGAGTGTAATGCCCATCAACTGAACTCCAGACTAGCGAGTGAGTCGCTTACTTTCTCCGCTCCGGTAGCGTAGCCAATAACTAGGGTCATCTTCGTGGTTCCGTTCGATCCACCGAGCTTATAAACTAGCGTATCTTCGTCGGTGTCGGAGTTGGTAATCCCAAGATAATCAAAGTCTTTAACGGGTATGAAGGGGTCTATAAGGGAGCCGTCTGGGTTGGTGACAGTCATCGTACCAGGGATGGGCTTCATGCGGGTTGCGTTCTCCAATGATACGAGTTGTTCGGAAATACCTTCCCAGACGCTAACTAATTGGGTGAAGTCAGTTTGCGGAATCTCCACCTTGGGTATTGATTTAATCGCCTTATCAAAGGCTTTCGGTAGTTCGTTTTTGAGGATCTCTTTAATCGGTGCGAGGTCTATTTCGGGGGCTGTTACTGATACCGCTGGCGCATCAACCTGGATTTGCGGCGATACCTGGAGGGCCTTGACTGCCCCCTCTAGTTTTGCTAACGCCTCTACGACAGGCTTAGAATGATCGGGCATTTCAGGAGCTTCTTTGGAGTTGAGTTGCTGGAGCTGTTCCCGTGCATCAACGAGAAGAGCGCCAATTTCTTTGAGCTGGTCGGTATTGGACTTAGTGGAATCGTTTACATTAACCAATTCCTGCACCATATCGGCGATGTCTTTCAACGCCCGTAGCTGGTTGCGGGAGTTTTGGTAGGCTTCTAATTTGTCCCGTTGTTCGGGAGTGAGTTTTTTAGGGTCTAGTTTGTATTTTTGTATTTCATCCATAATCGTATCCTATCAGATAAATCGGCCAATCATAAGCCATTGATACCAATCCAGGTAACACTCTGCCTCGTCCGTTGTCAGCCTGATGATCATGTCCCGTTGAGCCTCTTCATTCAAGTCGGTGCTTATCTCAATTTTTGGTCCGTCCAACCATAAGAGGCGATACGTTGAAGGATTCCCCTCTTCTCGCCGGAAGAATCCGCCCCTGTCCATATCCATTAGTTCTGCCCAACTTAGCCGATATTTCTTGTCGTCTATATGTAGGTTAAAGGGGAGGAGGGCGCGGTCATAGGTATGGGGGTAACTGAGCGACACCACATGATTTAACGAATACTCGGTGAGCGTTCCCGAATCCCGTTTGTGTTGCTGGCGAGCGGAAGGGTTCTCTCTTAAAACCGACATGTCTTTAATGGTCAGTTCACCTTCTCTCAGTTCTCTAAGCACCTTCATCGAGGACTCCAATAATGTGTTTCTCTTTTACAAGCCGCTCATCATCGGGGAGTATAACCGATCCGTAGCGAGCAAAAACCACCCGATCATGCCGCTTCACTGCCGTCACTTCAGGGCCGACTTCAAGCACCGTTCCCTCGAGGGGCAGAGTTTTCCAGTTTTCGTGCAGCAATAGTCCAGATTCCGTCTTGGTTTCAGCCGGATCAGCTTTGATGAGTACAATGTCCCGTAAAGGATTCATAGTATTTGTTTTGTTCTCCTGAGTCTAAAATACTAAAAAAGCGCCCAGTTGTCTAGGCGCAATTTTAGGATCTAAGCAGGACGGCGTAAGCCACACAAGCCGCAGACAAGTTCCTTGCCATCATTGGCGGGGAGCATATCGTGGGGATGTTCGATGCTCAACCAAGGGTTGATTGTGACATCGACTACTGGAGCCTTCTTTTTAAAGAGCCGTGGCATGTTAGCCTACGTTCTTTCCACCGCTCGTCTGGGCGACAGCCGTAGCGTTGACAGCGTTTTGGTCAGCGACACCACTAGCGAGCGTTGTTGCTGCCCAAGATGCATTTGCACAGGTTTCAGTCGTAGCAAGGTCCTCACCAACTGCCATATCAATTGCCTGCACCGTTTGTTCCGTATCGGTGTTGGTGGTGGCAGTAACTTCGGGATGGGCCTTTGTCCCGTAGGAGTAGTCGGTCCCCTCGGTGCCGGTGTTATTAATTGCTGACTTTAAGTTGTCTAGAGAAGCGGCGGCGTTTGCGCCAATTAAAACTTCGTTGACAACATTGGCAACACCTGCGACTTCCGTTGTAACCACTGTCCCCATAGTCGAATCTCCCCAAGCGAGGTGCGAGCTGGACTCTCCGAGGGCATATTGGTTAGCAGCAGTCCCAAAATCGTTGGCCTCTACAAGCTGAGTCGTGTTGGTGTTGGTGGTTGCGTTTACCAATGGGTGACGGACCGTGCCAGTTGACCAGGTTGATCCCATGCCCGAATTATTAGCAGCAGTCGGATAGTTAGTGCTACCTTGGTTAATCGCCAGCTTCAGGTTGTCAAGCGCGGCAGCAGCGTTAGCCCCAATCAGGACTTCGTTCTGTTGCGCTGGGTTAGAGAGAGTAGTCTTGAACGTATAGGTTCGTCCTTCAATAGTTACCGTGTCCCCATCCGAAGGAGCGGTAGCATCAGAAGTTAGCAGACCAGTTGCCTTAACTCCCGTGAGAGCGGTTTTCATCGTATAGGTCTTGCTTCCAATCGTAATGGTTTCTCCATCAGAAAAGGTGTTGGTGGTGGTCAAAACCCCAGTTGCCAGAGTTCCTGCCATCGTTGAGGCATTGGTTTCTAAATAAATAACTTTTTGTTCCAGTTTAGAGTCGTTCGGGTAGTTGGATGGATCAAGACCCATGACATTTGCCCGGTTGACTAATTCTGCGCGACTTGGCATTTCAATTCTCTTTTCTTTTATAACGCGATACTCGGACTAAACATGCTTTTCTCTGCGGGGCAGTTTTTGCTCATGCCCAGGAGCACAGCACTAGGCTATTTCGTCAATCTCTTCCCAAGTCATCGACCAGATGCCAGTAACGGCAGTGGTGATAGAGCTAAGAGAAAGAGCGCATCCAGGAGCGATTTGCAACGATCCATCAAAGGACACATTGATCGCGGCTGGAGTGATTGCGCTTCCAGCGACAGGGGCTTGCAAAGCAGCGACTACAACAGGTGCAGCAGGAAGTGTAACTGCTGAAGCAGCCAAGCCAGCGCCAGTACCGGAGACACCGAGGTTTGCTCGGCGAACGGTTAGCGGAGTGGTTTGGGTAACAGCGGCAGCGACGGGGTTGACGTTTGCAGCCAAGACCAGCGGTGCAGCACCGGCAGGAGCGGCAGATACAGCACAGTCTACACGAAGCAGTACCAGTGTCTTGCCAGAACCAGCAGGGTTTGTGAGAGTGAAGCCAGTCTGAGTCGTAGAAAGACCAGTTGAGGTTGCAACACCAGCTTGGGTAGAAGCAACATAGATCTCCCTGGAGCCATTTCCGACGTATGTTTCTCGTTGAGACATAGTAGATTCCTTTTTTAGTTTTTAAGGTGGGGGGAGTTGCACCCCCCAATTAGTCACATTACGGGGCGGTTGTGCGAGTCAATTCAATGACTGAAGCAGCTCGTTCGATGCCAACACCGTAAACCGTGTGCAGGGCAGTCTCCCAAGCGAGACTCTTGACCATGTACTGGGCTTCAAATTTTGGAGCCAGTTGCTTAGCGAGGTTAATCGCGTTCTTGTGGAAGAAGAGGTTGCGGCCAGTTGTCGAAGTTGGTACGTTTTGGCTCATGTAAATGTCCATGCCGTACACGCTAGAAACAAGTCCCGTTGAACCATCAACGGCCTTACCAGTCTTACCAGTCTGATCGTAGGCAACGTACTTGTTGACACCCGACAGATCAGCCTTTGTGTAAGGACCAACAACACCACGGCGCAAGTCCATAGGTGTGTTAGCGAGGTCGAAAGTTGTAACGACTGAAAGAACATCAGCGTCATCAATTGCAGCTCCACCAGATACAGTTGAACCAGCAGATGCGTACAGAGCCAAAAGATCGGTGTCGATCTGGCGAGCCAGTGCTTCACTCATTCGCTCCATGAAGGCAGCCTTGAGGTCGTAGTTGCTTTGTACTTTTGCAATATCTTCAATTTTTACACCGACGTAGTAGTGCTTGTCGATGTTAAGGGCAATTGGAGAGCCTTCTGGAGAATCAAAGGTGATATCTGTTGAGGCACTCTTAGCGCGAGCGTTTACTGCTGCGGTGAACGGGATGCGAGCAACGTCGCCACCACCTTTTACAAGACCACTGCGGTCCTGGACAAGCTTTGCCATCTGTAAAGCTTTGTCGAATGGTTGCTGAATTTCACGGCTCCAGATCTCCGGGACGTACTGGGAGGTCTGGGCAATGCTCAAAGTAACATTTGAGCTAGTGGTTGGGTTTGCCATTAGTTTTTCCTTTTAAGAATTTATTTTTTAGGAGGGGTTTGACCAATGGAGGCGTATAGCTCTTCCATCGTCATATCTTGGGGGGCTTTGTTCAAGTTCAATCGTTTGGCAGAGCTACCGTCTGGGCGTAAGCCTGTCGTAGCTGCTTGCTTGGCGATGTTCTTCTTAGTTTCAGCGACTTTGCGAGAGGCAATTTCGTCTGCAAACTCCATTTCGCTTTCCACAAATTCACGATAGCTAATGTCGGGGTAGAGGATAGATTCAGGGATTCCTCTTTGGGGATCGCCCGGGCTATATCCAATAAACCGGAGGTACTTATTATTCATCGCATCAGCGGCGACAGGATTGAAGTTTTCCTTATCCCTGGGGTTGAGGAAGGGGTACTCTTTTTCGACGACAGGAGCCTCGAATTTCAAGTCTCGTTTCCATTCCCTGACTTCACTTTGTTTTATCCCTTGGAGATAGGCTGCATCACTGAAGGCTTGGCGATCTTTTTCCAGTTGTTCGATGACTTCTGGATCAGCGTCAAGGGCTGTGCGATAGTCTAAAGCATCTGGCTTCGTTTGTTGTGGAGGTGCGGGGCGCTCTGGTGGTGGCCCATATTTCCGCAGTAGATCATTGACACGGAGTTGTTCTCGCCTTGAGATCGGTTTCGGAGCTTCTTCTTCGCTCTCTTCCGCAACCGGCTCTTCGGATTGTTCCTCTGGTGTTTCCTGCTCTTCGGGAGCTTCTGGAGCTTCCTCTGGAGTTTCTACTTCGGTTGTTGGCTCTTCCGGCTCGACTCCCGTTTCGATTACTTTATTCAGTTCTTCGTCGGTCATGTCGGCTGGATTTGCCATATCGTTCCTTCTTCCCTCGTAAAGCCGGGAGGCACTTTTGTTTTACTCTTTGTTACTGCCCTCGTTCAGCGGGCGACCTGTGACCCCATTGTATAAAGATGTTGACTATACTTACAAGGTGTGTATACTTACATACACACATAACAAAGGGGGAGTAAAATGAAAATCGCTGAGGCACTGGTTCTCCGCAAACACCTTGAACAGAAGGTTGAACAGCTCAAGCCACTAAAAATGGCGGGCGATCAGGGAATCTTTGAGCTAAAGGTAGAGCGTAAGAAAGTCACTGATGAAGTTGACGAAGTAAAAATGCAAGTACCAAAGATCACGCTTGCAGAAGTCACCAAAGAGTACGACATGTATTCCAAGGCACTTCGCCAGCTTGACACTGCTATCCAGCAAGCGAACTGGACTGCGGAGGTGGACGTTACCTTAGATAAAGGAATCGCTGTATAGGCACTATGGGACTCTTCGGAGTCCCTTTTGCGCTCTTTAACAACCCATACCCGATCATTGGCTGGTTCGTATTAGCCCTTGGAATGACAGGCTTAAAACGTCATAGCTTCCGCGCGGATGCGTTTCCCAGCCCTAAGAAGGCAATGTTTAGAGGAACATATAATCCTCTACCAAATTGCGCGTCGTTGGTTCGAATCCAACCCCCCCGACCAACGGGGGGTAGCTCAGTGGTTAGAGCATCAGTTTTTTGTACTGAAGGTTTGCAAAACCCCACGGCATTAAGCCAAACTCAAAGAGTAATTTCGATTTTTTGAAACTTTTACACAACGTCCACTTATGATATCCGACGGGATTAGGTGTTCGTACATTTCCAGAAGAAAGTAAAATATGAGACGCTTATTACTACTTACCAAAATACGAAGGCCGGTGGTCGGATATGGGTTATTAAAAGGAGAACAAACATGCCCCGAGCAAATGTCTACATCAGAAAAAATAACTGGATAAAGTGGCAAGCGCTTAAAAATAAATCAGAGGTCGTTAATGACGCTATAGAATCTTCCGAAGAATAGGAAGCCCCCGTTCATCCTCACCGACCAATATCCTATCTGTCGGGATGGTTTGAACCAGTTTGCCTAGTTCGGTATCACAGCTTAATCGGTTGCCTTCCAGCTTCCAGTTCCACATCTTCACAGGTTTGAGATGGGCTTTGATGTCATCTTCGGTTCCATGAATAGCGGTGCTGGGCGGGCGCACCTCCATCTTTTCATACCACTCACTATTATCGGGCTTGTAGTTCATCTTCGACAGCCTCTTTCGTTATGTCGTACATTCCCATCAGGAGCTTAAATTCACCAATTACCCTATTGGCTACC
>Ga0208644_1000206_pt1 | contig 42300 bp, 51 predicted proteins | sample VirMetDEL_Nov_18_FD_184517 | JGI IMG/M metagenome (GOLD analysis project Ga0208644, IMG submission 184517) | Aqueous microbial communities from the Delaware River and Bay under freshwater to marine salinity gradient to study organic matter... | ecosystem: Environmental > Aquatic > Marine >...
TTGAACTGTTAAAGCTGAAGTAATATTTGCAGATGTATTAATAAATACTGAAGCCAAAGAAGTTGTATTTATTACACCAGCAGCTAAAGTTCCAGTAGTAATTTTATCAGCACTTAATGTTCCAGTTCTAATTGTTCCACCATTTATTTCAGTTGTTCCTCCATAAAATAAATTGCTTTGTAAAGTACCTACTGTTCCATTAACAGAGTTGGCAGTGCTGTTTGCAGTATTAGCAGTTGACTCTGCAGAAGATGCAGTGCTACTAGCACTATCAGCAGTTGACTGAGCATTACTTGCAGAAGTAGCAGCACTATCAGCAGTTGACTGAGCATTATTAACTTGTGATGTTGTAGCGTAACCACTAATAGTTATACTTCTAAATATTGCACTACCATCTGAATTTAATTGAAAACCTTGGCTTGCACCAAAGTTAGTAGATTGTATAGATGAACTAGTAATAGATATACCACCTATATTTCCATCACTTGCTTTTATTTCTCCATCAGAAGTTACATAGAAAGGTGCAGTTGTATCAAGACTAACTTCTTGAGTAGTCCCCATCCATATTCCCTCAGTTGTTATATGTATACTTGACATTTATAAATGTATCTCCGCTCCTGTAATAGTTATATTTTGAACTGTAGCATTTCCGTTTGCTTCTACTTTAAATGGAGCATCTCCAATCAAACCTGAACCTAACCACATATCTCCAGCTGAATTAACGTGAAAGCTAGAAGCATCCGAACCACCAATATCTATTGTACCACCTGATAGATTACCTGAGAAGTTTCCACTTGCACCTGTTATGTCTCCTCTAAAATTTCCATTATTAAACTCTACATTACCATCTGAATTTATTCTAAATCCTGTAGTACCTGTGCTAAACCCTTGAGATTGTATATAAGAATCTACACCATCTTCTGTTGCAATAGTTATTTGTTTTGCAGATATAGTTCCAGAAGTTAATTTACTAACATTAGCAGTGGATATCAAAGCATCTGTAATTTGAGCTGTACCAATATGTGCAGTAGTGATAACTGCTGTACCAATGTGTTGAGAATCTAATAAAGGATTTGCACCACCACTATCAAATATATCAGAAGGTTCTGATTCTCTACCAGAAGTATTTACTGCTGTAATTCTAAAATAAACTGTATCATCTGAATCAAGGTTTAGAGTAGATAAATTAATTGTGCCTACAGCTGCTACTCCTAAATCTATAGCAGCTACTCCTACAGGTATTTGACCTTTGTGATAATCATCAATATCACTTTGAGATACTTTTTTCTCTGTAGAATCATATGACAATGTAAAACTAGATTTAGAAGCGTAAACATTCAAATGAGATAAATCTCTATCTAAAGTAAAGTTTGTAACATTACTTATTACACTCCCATCGTTATCTTTTACTTGTGCTAACTTATGAATTATTTGTGCTTGTAATATTTCTATAGCTAAACTACCTTGAGTATTTTCAGGAACAGCTGGTTTGTTGGGAGCAAAAGCAGCTCTAGGAATTTGAAGTGCTGCTTCTTGAACTACATCAGATGCGTGACTAGCAGTGTCATATGCATATAATCTAACTGTATATGTGAAACCTATATTTAAATTTTCTATAACATATGAATTTTGATCAAATCCTATAGAAGCTGCCATATAGTCGCCTGTATCTAAAGCAACATCATTTTCATCCAATATGTTATTACCATCTCTGTCGGAAACCATTCGCCATTGTATTAAGTAATGACTTCCGTCAAGTATCGTTGTACCATTTTTATTTTGAGGTGTTGTCCAATCAATTTTTATGAATCCTTTTGCCGAACCAGAACCATCTTTGTATGTTCCTACTACTGAATCAAAACCTACTGTTCCGTCTGAAGGTTTTGTTGGTTGATCTGGATAAGTAAACTCTTTTGTTGTTTCAGCTGCTATAACTGCAGCAGCAGTAGAAAAATTAGTACTTAAAGTATCTCCTACATCTCCAATTTCTAAAGATATGTCACCAGATTCAAATTCTACATAATCAGTTAAATCAATAATATTTCCTGTAAAACTATTTCTATAATAAACACCCATACCTTCTTGTACTGGGTAAGACATACCTACTACTCTGATCTTTTCAGGATTTAATGTTTGACCTTGATAAACTACTTGATTTATATCTCTACTTTCTAAATTTGCTTTTGATTGTGTATCTTCAAAACCAACTTCAGGATCATATATGAATATTTTGTCTCCAACTTTAAAAGATCCAGATATATCATATCCTTCTAAAGATACTGCAACAGTTTTCTTTAATCTGTTATATTCAGTCAAAGCTAAATTAGCTCTAGCTTGCATATTTGATTCTGTAGCACTCGAATCTTTTACTACTTGTATTCTTTTTAAATTGTCATTAAATAAATCTTTATATTCGTTTACTGAAACACTAGCATCAGCCATAGAAACTTCTTTAGATTCTCCTGTTGGTACAAGTTCCACTTTTGTAATGTATTCTTCTGCATTAAATCCTGTAGAAATACTTGCAGGTATAAAACCTTCTATGTTAGGATCTTCACCTTGACCTTCACGAATAATAATTGCTGTAGGATCTGTATTGTGTCCAGCAAATATGTCTTCGGGTCTACCAGCATAAAAATATCCTTCATTGTCAACATAAAATTCACATTCGAAATGTTCAGCAACAAACTTTATAGCTTTATAAGCAGATTCTAAATAGTGATCTCCCGTATAAGTAGTTGTTCCAGTTGTAGGGTTAATTATACTTCCTGCTTTAGTTCTAACAGCTTGTTGAGCTCCAGTATCTCCAGTTCTAAGTAATCCATAAGGTGTACTCGTAGTCCTGTCCAACACATCACTAAAAGAATCAGCAGTATAACTTCTCACAGAACCACTAGCAGAAGTTTCAGCAATTATTAAACCTCTAGAGTCTGAATCACCAAGATAAACCATAGTTCCTTTACCACTTACAGAAAAAGAATCTAAATCATATTCTAAATTTTGTACAACACCTACATAACGAGCTTCTTTTATCATATCTTGATTAGACATAGTATTTTCGTCTACTCTAGTTGAATGTATTAATATTTGACCCCAAGGATCAATAGAGTTAATTACTGAATTAGGAGTTGTTTCTGCAGATAATTGCACCGAAAATGTACCCGGTGCCATAACCTTCTCTTGAATGCTCACGACTTAACAACCCTGACCGTTTCAAATATAGAATCTAAATATTGATCTCTAACATTATCTGCTGTATTAGCACCAGAAGCAGAAGTTCCTACTTCTGCACCAATAAATCCTTTTACTGCTGTTGTTCCAGAAACTTCAATACCTAAATTAGTTGTATCCGCTGTATAAGAAGATGGACTACCAATTAAATATTTATTACCCTCGTTATTAGATGAAGTTGCAGCTACATAACCAGTTGCATTTGTTCCAGCCAAGACACTTGTTGATTTTACATTTAATTGTTGAGATGTCCATTGTGAAGCTACAAATTCAATACTTCTTGCACCACGTTTCATAGTTACATCAAAAACTAATCTACCATCTCTTGTATCAGCGTTATAGTGTGTTGTAAGCCTTATGGTTGCAATTTGAGGCTCGTTTTTAAGTATTTGGATAGATTGCCAGCTTTGCCATTCTGTTTCAGAACTTGTAGCTGATATAGCCCAAGTTTGTGCAGAAGCATAGTCATCTAAATCAGGGTCATAAATATAAGTAGTAAATCTACATTGTGAAGTATTGTCACCTAGAACAACTAGTTTCATTAAACCATTTTGTATAACAGCATCTGTAGGTTTATTGTGAGTGTCTCTACCAGCTTTAAGTCTTAAGATATCGTGATAATCTTTAATATATATTTCTACAGCACCTTCATAATAGTTTTCAGGTTCACAATTCCAAGTTGCATTACTATCTCTTAAGCTTCCAGAAGTTTTTATTAAAGTATTATTACCACCATAAATTTCTCTTTCAGTATTAGTAATAGTTGCAGTGTGATAGTAAGCATAATGTTGTCTTGGTGGAGAATGCATTTGATTAGTTGTACTTGTTATGGAGTGATCATTTTCTATTAAAGCACCTGAAAAATGACTTTCCATATTGACTTGACCCGGTGGTCCTAACCAAATTAAATCTAAATTATATCCTATATTTGCTAAGTTGTATCTAGATATGTCTACACTAGCACTTTTTACCTTACAGTAACCTTTTAATGTTGTATCACCTGTATAAGTCAAAGCAACAGGAATATCTAATTTTGCCATAGATATTAATTCATCTCTATAATATTTTGCATCTTCTATTGTATCTACTGCTAAAGTTCCATCTAAGCTTAAATTAGTATTTACATCTCCTTCTCCACCAGCAAAATTTAAACTATTTGGAGAAAGAAATGTTAATCTACCTACTGTTAATTGATGATCGCTAATTGCCATAATATCTACACCTCATACATTCATTGTAATTTATTTTAAAAAAATATTCTCCACATTCTACACAAGGCTCTAAATCTTTTCCTGATTTATTATCAATCATTACCTTAGTGTAATCGAACTACTGTTCCCTTCCTTCTCTAAATTAATTAGAGCTTTTCTTATTTGTACAGCAGCTTTCCTAGCTGACATTCTATCTGCTGGTATTCCAGTAACATTTACATTAAGATTATTTACAATAATTCCGCCACCACCAGCACCACCTATTCCTGTAGGTGTTACCCTTACTCCACTAGGACTAGGAGTAATAATTTCTGGTCCAAACTCACCAACTAAAGCTCTTTTACCTAAGCCTAAAAATCCACCTTTATATAACATTTTAGGTAGAGGAGCATACGGATTTCTTTCTGGTGCAGGAGGATTTACAACAGATTCATCTATTCCTAAATCTGGAAATGGAAGAGGTGATATACCCGCTTTAGCGTAAATATTATTTATTCTTTTTTCTATTGATTCTATTTGTGCGTGAGCTGCAGATACATCAAACTGCATTCCTAGATTATTAGCTATTTCACCTACTTCAAAAAGCTTTGTAGTTGTTGCGTCTAGTTCACCGACTAATTTGTCAGACATAGTTCCAGCAGTAGTAATCAAATTTTCGATTTCACTTTCAGGCATTCCAACAGCTTGAGCAATAGATCTAAACTGATCTTCACCTTTTGGACCAAGATTTACTAATTGTTGTGCTAAATCTATTAAGCTAAGTTTTGCTAAGTATTGATCAAATTGAGCATCAGCTATTCCCCTTTGTGCTTTTGCTTCTCGTTCAGTTTGTTGAGCTATATCAGCTTTTAAGTCGTCTATTTCTTTTTGTAAATCTACAATTACTTGAGATTCTTCTTTAACACTTACTTTTAAAAGATCAAATAAAGCTTGTTGTTGTTCTATTTGGATATCGAGTTTATCATTTTCTAATTCTAAAATTCTCTTAAAACTTTCCTCATCTTGAAAATTATCAATTCCAGCAGTAGTTCCTTGAAGCTCTGCTAACCTTTCTCTAGCTGCTTGAACTTCATCAGCAGTAGCAACACCTCTCTTTTCGGCTTGTTCTAAAAATTGTAATTCTCTTTTAGCATCTTTTATAGCAAGTCTTTCAGAAGCAGTTCCAGTTCTATTTTCTGCATTTTTTAATTTAATTAATCTTAATTCTTGATTAATTAAATCTAATTTTTCACTTTGTGTTACAACACCAACAGCTCCAAATTTATCTACAGCATCAGTCATTCTTTCATTTAACTTGGTTAATTTATCATTTAAGTCTATTGTTTTTTGTAATTCATCTTGATAATTTCTATTAGCATCAGCTACTGCATTAGTTGCATCTGCTTGATTTCTAAGTGACCTAGTAAAGTTTATAAATGTTTTAAAAGCATCTTTGGCTGTGTTCTTAAATTCTTCAAATCTTTTTTTAGAATCACCACTGTTTAATAAACTAGCCACTTCTTTGTTATATTGTTCTATTGAATCTACTATAACTTTTTTTTCTTCTTCTAGTCCAGCTACATAAGCTCTTCTTTCTGCATTTAAAAAACCTCCATATGGATTGGTATATTTTTTAGGTGTTGAAGGAGCCATAGGGTCTGTAAATGTTTGAGGAGTACCAAAGTTTTTTTGTAATAATTTAGGGTCTAAAACAATCGGTGGTGGTGCAAACTCTCCAAAAAAATCAAAATCGCTAGCTGCATCAATTGAATTCTGCATTGCGTCTATAACAGCCTGCTCTAAAGTTGGTTGCTCGTCTTCAACAGCTTGAGCAATACTTTTAACTGCGTCAGTACCTAATTGTGGAATAGGACCTTGAGTAGGAGGAGATGAATAATAAAATGCTATTTCTAGTCCATTTATAGCTTCTCCTAAAGCGTTTACTAAAGCTTCTTTCATTGTTGCTGCACCTTCTGTAATACCGTTAGATATACTAGAAGTCATATCAGCACCAACTCCGTAAAGTCTGTCTCTCAATTCACCACCACTAAGCTCTAATTCATCAGGTATTTCCATTAATCCTTGAATGAACGCTTCTCTAGTTGTAGCTAAGTTTGCTTCAGCTCTTGTTGCTAGTTCAGGATCAGCTAAGAATTGAGCAGCTGTTTCTAAAGCAGCAGGACCTTGTTCAGCTAAACTAGCAGCTAAAGCAATAAATCCTTGATCTGCTAAAGCTTGTATAGTTTCAAAGAATGTAGAACTTATAGCAGCTTGATCTTCTAAGTTTCTTACAGCTTCAGTTGCAGATAACCCTATTTGTTCAGGAACTTTTTGAAACATATTAATAACACCTTCTGCAGATTTTTTAGCAATCTTCATAGTGTTGATATAAGCAGTATCCGATTCGCTTAATGCTGTCATAATTTTTTGTGCGTTGCTTGCTTCTTGTTCTGCAAAAGCATCTTTTTCTGCTTGAAGTGCAGCCCTTACACTTGCAGAGTGCTCCATATTTTTAATTTCTTCCATAGTCATTTCGCCTCTAGCAACTGCATTTAGGGCTTCTTCTCTACCAAGATTTCTTTCATTAATAATCTTTTTAGCTATTGCATCATCAGTCATTCCTATAAGAATATTTTCTTCATCGTAAAGTTTTACTTTTTCAACCATTGCTGCTGCAGAATCTATATCAGCCTGTTTTGCTGCTTCTTTAATTTGAAGTGCAGCTTCTTCAGTCATAGCTATGTCTTCTAGACCAAGACCTATTGCTTCTTGTCTTTCTAAAGCTCTTATTTCCAATACTGCTCTTGCTTCAAGACCAGTATTTATATTTTCAAGAGCATCCATTTGGAACTCATATGCATCTGTTCCTTCTTGTAAACCTAGAATATTCAACAACTCTTCATTGCTTACACCCTTAATATCTCTTAAATCACCAGTTACTACTTCATTTACATAATTTTGAAACTCTGAAGCAGCTATAACTGGATCAACACCATTTAACAAAATATCTCTAACGAATTGTTCTGCAGACATTCTGAAACCTTGAGGAAGTAAATCAGCATTATCACCAAATACTTCTTGTACTAATCTATTGAAACCACCATCGCCTGCTTTAGCTTTTTCTATTTGACCTTGAAATATTTCTTCTATGTTGTTTGCTAAATTAGTTTTGTCTAATTCTAATCCTGCTATTCCTTCAAAAAGAGTTATATAATTTTTTAATTCATTTTCTGTTGGAGCATTTTTTCCTGCTGTTACAAATACATCAGCTATTGCTTCTGCGTTAGTCATAATGCTTCCATCTTCAAGTCTAAATAAATCAAATGGTATTGAAGTTGCTTCTTCAAATTTTTCTTTTCTAATTTTTATAGCATCTGTTACAAAATCCATAGCTTTTAAAGGTCCAGTTCCAAAGTCTGAAGAATCTCCTAATAAACTAGCTAAAGATAAAGTATCTTTATTTCTATTTACATCTCTTATTAAGCTACCAATTTTTGCAAAAGCTGCGACTGTAGCTGCTACTCCTGCTACAAACAATCCAATAGCTAAAGCTCCCGATGACATTACGGCTTGAATTGTAGCCATAACTCCAGCAAACAATGTTCCACTTCTAGCAGCATTTAGTAATACTTTTGTCAATACTTTGACACCAACCATAGCTGAAGCAATAAAGAACATAAACCTACCCATACCCATAGCTTTTTCTGGATCTAATGCATTTACCATAGATTGAACTGAAAATATTACTTGTCTTAATGTAGGTAAAAATCTTTCACCAAGTTCCATAGAAAATTCTTTATATTGGTTTTTAAGTAGCTGAATTTGTTGAGCCGTAGTATTGAATTTTTTAGCTGCTTCTATTTCTAAAGCTATATTTGCTTCGTATGCATTTCTAGCTGTCATTAATGTATCTAATAACAATCCTCTAGCTTCAGCAAGACCTCCAATAGCTAACTGAGTTCTTCTCTGTGATAAGTTTAATTTTTGTAGAACATTCTGAACATTTTGTACTACATTTTCAGCATCTCCTAATCCTTCAATGAATCTTACAACAGTCATAGCTGCATCTTCACCGAAAGACCTACTAAACTCTGTCACTGTCATTCCAGATATTTCAGCAAATAGTTGTAACTGTTCACCACCAGATTGAATAGCTCTTTGAATTTCTTGGAACACACGAGATACAGCAGTACCACCAGCTTGTGATGGAACACCAATAGCTTGAAGTGCGGTAGCAAATGCTAAAGCGTCTTGTGTAGATGCACCTGTTTGTTCTGCAGCAGTTGCAATACGTAAAACAGTTGTTATGATTTCATCTTCAGTCGCAGCAAAGTTGTTACCTAAATCTACTAAAGAAGAAGCTGTTCTTTCAAAAAAATCATCTAATTGTGCTTCAGGTATATTAGCAATAGCTCCTAACCTAGCTAATGCTAATGCAGCGTTTTCTGTACTTAATACAGTTGCTACAGATAGTTTTGTAACAGTTTCAATAAATGTAATTAAGTTTCCAGCTTTAATACCTAACTGACCACCAAGTTCACCAACTCTTGCTAATTCTGTTGCAGCGACAGGAAGAGTTGTAGCTAATGATCTAACTTCTGTTTCTAATTTCTTTATAGTTTCAGCATCTGCGTCTACAGTTTTCTTGATACCGGCAAATGCATCTTCAAATGCAATAAGACTTCTTATTCCACCAACTGTAGCTAAAGCTACACCTGCAAAAGATGCAGCTGCTGTGGCTAAAGCTGTATTAGCAGCTATAGAAATACCTTGAGTTGCTTTTTGCAATTGTGCATTCTGTTTATTAACATCTTGTAAGAATGCATCATTATCGACCATCTGCATTGACACACCAAGTGTCAATAACATTTCTGGTGATAACGTTGATGAGGCTTTAGCCATTATGTGTCTCTTTCATAAACTGTTCTAAACTTATTTGCTTTCTTTGCTTACCTTCACGACCTCTAACTTTATCTAGTTGTCGTTTATAATATCTTCTATCTATCTCTTCTGGATTAGATGTGTAATCTTGACCTTCTTGAGCAGCACGATACATTGGTAAGTAAAAACTAGACTTATCAAAAGGTAAATTAGAAAGTAATCTAATAAACTTTCTATAGCCTATTTGAAGTGGCTGATGTATTTGATAATGTCGATGAAAATCTGCCTCTATTGCACCCCAACGTTCAACCATTTCGATTGGGGTGAAATTTATTTTGGGGCTTCTTCGTCATCTCCTATTTCAGCAGTTTCATCAACCGCTTCTACATTTGCAGCTATACCGTATTCTTTTAGTAAGTAATTTAACAAAGCTTGTAGTTGCTCCCAAGATGCTCCATTTTCTAACATCTCATCTAAATTATCTTTACCTACGATAGTAGCTAACCAATCAGGAATTTGAGCTGCGGACAGTTGACCAGTGTCATCCATAAATCTCAACTGAGACAATACTACCTTTGCAGGTAGCTCAGGTGGGAACTCATAATTCTTACCCGCTATTTTGACTTCGATAGATTTGTTGTCAGACTCTTCTACCGCAGCGTCAAAATCCATAAATCTTGCCTTATCACTCATACTTCTTTATTCTCCTATCTAATATTATGGGTTATAAGAACCACCGGCTCCGGCACTGTTGGTGTTATCAACGATGTCGAATAGGTAGCTATAACCATTGCTATCTGAACCAACATTTAATGTTGAGTCAGGTACTAATATCTTGAACTCTGTTGCTAAAACAACTTTTTGTGGGGCTTTAGCGTGTTGCATTGAGAAAGAACCTACGTTTACAGCACGTGGGATTCTAACGTGTCTTGTTGCAACTCCGTTAGTGCCTTTTGGACCGTCAGCAACTAAGAGTAATGCATACTCATTGAATGAGGATGATGTTGGAGGTACTAAGGTATCATAACCTGTAGCACTTGTTCCAGCAGCACCATTTGCACCACTTCCGATTACATCGGATGTAGACGCTCCACCGCCAAGAGCAATGATTAACTTTGCGTGTGAAGCTTGTGAAAGTTCACCTGTTAATCTAACTTCTTGAGCAGTTTTAATTGTTTTAATTGGATCAACTTCTTCAGCCACCATAATGTCTTCAAAAGTTTTATCCATTTCAAGAGTCCAACCATCTTCAGAATAGCCTACTTCTTCCCAAGCAACAGACATTGCTGTTGGGGATTCCCAAGCTCCTGCAGTACCGGAATCATCTCCCGGAAATGCTAATGAAGAAGTTGTTCTGTCCTTAATGTAAAGGACACCAGTACCAATCAATACTTCAGATATTGAACCGCTTGTAGCTGGCATATTACTCTCCTACTATATACTTATACTTCAATTGTCGCGACAATTGACTTACGTCAATTACCTATTCTTCTTCAGAATACCATTCTTCAGAAGAGTCTTCTTCCACGACTTCTTTGACTTCTACTTTGTCAGAGATGTCAAAGCGCTCAACTACTTGTTTAGAATCAATGGACTCATCTTCAGCAATGAAAACTTGTCCTTGCATATTTTCACTCATTGGCTTCATATGCTTTTTCATATCCTTCCAAGTAGATTCTGAGACTTCTACCCAAGAATCCTTCTTAATAAGAGTTTGTACACCATTGATTTCCCACCACGCTTGGGTGAAACTCATCATTGGATTTACACTAACTTTTTTCATTCGTCATACCTATATGTCATTCCTACAGTTATAGTATACAACCCCAACCCTGTTTCTGTCTCCTCTATTCTAGAAATTCCATCGTAGATTTCAAAACCATAAATTAAGGCTTTTGATCCATCTGACAAGGTTATTGGGTCGTTTGATTCATTAAAAGCTGCTTCTTGAACAGCTGCAGCTAGCGAATATGCACCTGCATAATCAGCTTGTGCTGTTGTTCCAGATTCTCCCCATCTACCTGCGTAACAGCTAACTGGGAATATAGCTTCTTCAATCAAAACTTCACTTCGAGGAAATACTGGAGTTCCTCCAGCTCTAAAATAAGTAAGAAAAGGTAACTCTGCATTTCTAGGTAATCTAGTTGCTATTCTTGTAGAACATAAACTTGTTATAGCTGTTCTGTCTAAACACCAAGCTCTAAATACTATTTCTGCATCTGGTGCTGATTTTTGTATATTACTTACCATTTATTATCTTTCTTCAAATCTTATTATATACCCTCTAGTTGATAGATTTGGTCCCAATCCATCATCATTAATAGCGTAAACGCCTGCTCTTTCAGTTGTAACTCTTCTTACTGTTTCACCTTCTTCTTTGTTAAACATAGCTCTAGCCATAATTGCATTAGTTATCATATTTTGAGCTTGTTCTTTACCTGCATTTGCAACTCCTGACATAAATTCTTGACTATACCTAACTATTCCATCTCCTGCACCTTGTTGAGTCTCAAATATGTTTCTTCTACCAGAAGTACTGCTATATTTAAATATTTCTCTTGTTCTACCAGCACCACTAGGGTGACCAAATTCTACTCTAGGGGAAGATTTTACTTGACCTTTTCTTCCAACATTTTGATATAAGTAAATAGCTCTTGTTGGCATTTCTGGATCTCTAAACGCCAATGTGATATTATTACCATTTCTTTCAACTTTTGGTTTTACTTTTTTGAATGTTGCACCCGGTGCACCAGTAGGGCTTGTTCTTTTTAAATTCATTTCATAATTAAATATTCCTAATTTATCAGCTTGATCTCTAGATTTAGTTCCTTTCTTAAAAGTAAAAACTACTTCAGTTAAATTTTTTGATGGTGTATTTGTTAATGCTGTCATAGGATTAGTTAACCCTGCTCCTGAATAGTTGTAAGCTAAATAAGATTGAGCTGTTGTTGGCATATTACGAGTAATAATTGCTGCTTGTTCAGACCCACCTAATCCTTTAAAATGTGACGCTGTTAAAAATCTGTTTTCACTTCCTTTAACTCCACCAAATCCACCGTGAATTAATTTAGGACCAGTATATCCTTCAATTCCTGCAGAAGTTGCTTTTGCAACTGCTCTTTGTTCCGCTAGTAAATAATTAGTTGTTCCTATGTTTCTTGCATTTGTTCCCGGACCTACACCCATACCTCCAAGTTTGTCAGTTCTTCTGTTTATTCTTCCTTGAATAGAATCTCTTCTTTTTCTTAATATTTTTATGTCTTCTTTAGCTACTTTTATTGATTTCTTAACTGCTTTAATTTCATCAACAAAATCAGCTCCACTTCCTCTACCTATCTGGCTTATGTCTCTTCTGGTTTGTCCTGCATACATTGTTGTAGCGCCTTCATAAGATATTGAACCACCTCTAACCTGTACTCCTGTTACAAAGTAATCACCTGCACTTTGGGATATAAGAGCACCATCTGTAGTTTTAAGGAAATCATCATAAGATTTTTTACCTTCAACTCTTCTGATTTCAGCTAAAAACTTTTCACCTGTATATACATTTTTAGCTTCTAATTGTGCTAATAATTCTGTTTTTGTAGTTCCTAATGTACTTAATTCTCCAAGTCTTTTATTACTTGTAGTGACAATGCTTTCAAGTCTAATAATTTCTTGCTTTACATTATTTAACTCTGCTTGTAGAAGAGGAAGTTTAAATTGACCTGTAGTAGGATCATAAGCAACGTGTCTTCTTTCATAAACTGATCTTTCATAACTAACTGTTTTCTTTTTTCTCTTACCCTTAACTTTTCTTTGATAAGTAACTGTTTTTGTTCCTGTTTGAATTTTTTTGCGACCACTCATATTTGAAAACTTAATATTTAAATCATCAGCAATTGCACTCATAATTTTTGTTTGCTCACCTTCTAATATTTTTGCATATTGTGGATTTTTGCGTAGTTCGTTGACGTAATGCTTACCAGCAGTTCTTCTTCTTTCTTCTGCTGAAGATATTTGAATTTTACCTTTTCGAGCACCAACAGAAGCAGCAGCTGTTGGGTTTACAACTTCTACTCCAAATATTTTTACAAATTTATCAAAATCTACAACTTCTAGTTCTACTTTACCTTTTCTTTTTATAATTTTTACAGCACCTTCTTTTTGTGCATATTCAATAGTCTGCTTTGCATTCATCTTTACAGCTTTACCACCTACTTGAACTTCAAAAGCAACTGTGCTTGATTTACTAAGATCTACAGCACCAACAGTCATATTGAATTTTTTATTAATTACAGCAGTGGGAGGCATAAGTATGTCATCTTTATATCTATTACCACCAGCAGTATATTTTCTAGCTTTACCTCTACCTTTAGCTTTTAATTTTTGAACAGGAGCATAAATAGGAACTAAACCTTCAAAGCCTGTTAGAGCACCTGCACTAACTTCTGTAATTTCACCTTTTTTATATTTTTTTGTTTTATCGTCATATACTGATTTTCTAACTTTAGCTTTTCTTTCACCTTGCAATATCAACATAGTTTGTTTAGCACCTTCTTCTATTGCATCTAAATCTAAACCACCTTTCATCCAATCTGGAACTTCTTTACCTGTTGCACTAAAGTAATTAAACATAAAGTCATCAACTTCTGCACCTTGAACATTTTGCCAGTTTGGATTTGATTGATATGGATTTTTACCACCTTTGTAATTTAAATGTTCTTCACTACGTTTTTTAGCTTTTCCACGTTTTGTTTTCTTTTCAAATTGTTTTTGCCAAACTTCTCCATCTTTAGTCAACCACATATAACGTAGAGCATCTGCTCTTTCACTAGAAACAACTTTTACAAGATTTGCCATATTGTTTTTATCTATTTTTTTACCTGCTGCTTTTGCTTTTTTTCTACCTTCTTCGTCTAAATAAAATTTAGCTAAACCTTTTACACCTATCTTTGCGTATCTACTAGCAAACTGTAAGGATCTTTCGGCAAAATAAGAAGGAGGTAAAGGTTTTGGTTTTTTTGGATTTTTAGGATTGAACATTAAACCTCCGAAGTTTGCAATCATTGCATAAGGAGCTTTGTCTGCAGTTGTAGAAGTAGCAGTTGCTCCACCAATTCTTATTTCCCAAAGTGCAGCAGTGTAAGGATCTGGCTTATAAACAGGGTCCATTAACCACACAGATTCAGCTAGGTTATTTGCTGGATAATTTATCACACCTACACCCGGTCTTTTTTCTGAAAATTTAGTTCTAGGTATTGACACTTGAAGACCCATAGCTACAACTCCTTGAAGCATATCTCCAAACTGTTTTAAGTTTCCAGCACCAGTCATAGCTTTATAAAATTTAGCTGTGGTCTTTGGACCATTTCTTTTAAACATTGCAGAAGTTACTTTGTGTAATCCTTTTTGTGCAAGTGGTTGTAAGTAACGACTTCCTACGTAACGACCAGCAATATTATCAGGAAGTATGCTACGTATCATTGCATTAGATGCTTGACCAACCATTCTACCACCGATAGACCTTGGTATTCTTCGTCCAACAGCAGCTGGTCCTTGCCTAAAAGCTTGAATGTTTCTAATGCTTTTAAGACCACCGGCTAAAGAGTTAGAAAGTGGATTCATAATAGCTTTAGTAGTAGGTAATGTTGCAGCTACATCTCTAAATTTACTTAATACACTATAACCAACACTTGTTAATCTGTTGACTGCTTTACCACCGGGTTTGCCTTTTTTACTTTTAAATGGCTCACCTTTATGTTTAGCGTTTTGAACGCCTGCGTCTCTAGGTCTACCTGATCCAGTAACCACTATAAGTTACTCTCTATATAAGCAAGATGCTACTGTATAACAGTCTTCTCCCTTTGCATCCCTTTGTGTTGTAATGCCTGTAATTTCATAATATTTACTTCCATCTTTAATTCTATCATTTGCTTTTATGCTTACGTTGTCATCAAAATATATAGTAATGCCTTCAATAATTGTATTTCTTCCATCTCTATCTTCAACGCTACCATTTTTAATTAATCTACAATTTGCATTAGTGTATTGCGTTGCCCAAGTGTCAGATGGGTTACCTCTGTCATCAACTCCAGAACTAGTTATTCTTTCTACGTTTACTTGATCTATTAATAAATTTGTGTTGAGAGCCATATACTAATCATACAATATGACCTCTATTGATTAAAAGAAATCGTCTACAAAGATAGGTCCAAATTCTCCATACGATACCGAATATATACTATGACCGAAAAAATCTAAAGCCATTTGCCAAGCTTGGTCATCTTTAGTCATACCAACCTCTTCTTCATCTTCCCAATCAATACTTTTATCTGATATGTATTCATTAAATAAGTTATTTACAATTATTCCTTGAGAGTAAGCAACACATTCACCTAAATTAGGAACTGATGCTATACCTAATATTGCATTATCGTGTCCTTCAAGCATTTCTGCTTCAGGATTAGCATCCTGTATATATCTAATTACTTCCTGTATCTTCTCTTCCTGATTCATTCCACTTTCCCTTTAAATATGCTGTAAGCAACATCCTAAGTTCGTACTTACTATTCTTATACTGTCTACCATCATAAATGTCGTGATGATACATACATAACACTGCAACATTTTCTGGATCATATTTTCTTTTTTCATTACCACCCATTCCTTTGCCGTGTATGTGAGCTAACTGTAATTGAGATGTTTTAGTGCATTCAGCCCATTCACATTGATTATTAGCTCTCATAAATGCCATAAGCCTGAGCTTAGTCATTCGTTCATCTGCCATACAATATTTTACCTCATAAATACAAAAAGCTGGGTTTTTACACCCAGCTTCTCGCAATCAATTAAGGAGGCTACTTATGTTCTAGAAAGGATTGGTTAAATCCTTAAGATCATTTATAACCAATTACATTATAGACAGAAAGTTTATTTTATTACAACTCTTTTTCACGATTTGCTTTTCGATGACAAAGCATACAAATTGATTCTCTTTTATTTCTATCTTTTTTAGATTTAGCATATTTATCTAATGATTTTTCTTTTGCACAAACTAAACATACTTTACTATTTTCATCAGACTTTATGGTCTCTTTATATTGCTTAGTAGCTTCTCTAAGACCCACTAAACATTCTTTACAGTATTGAGTGTATCCACTTTTATATTTTTGAGATTTTTCAAATTCATTTACATCTTTTTCTTCTTGACATTCTAAACATTTTTTCCAATTAGGATTCCAAGAAAGCTTTTCTGCTTTAGCCTTAGCTTCTTCTACTTTTTCAACAAGTTCAGGCATCTCTTTCATCCAAGCTTTAAATCTTTCATAACCTATTGGAAGTTCTTCATATGTTTTTGTTGTTGTTAAAGAACCTTTCCCTTCTGCAATTCTACTTAAAACAATTTCAGCTATTTCAGAATTGTAAGCTGACCTAGGTGCAACACCTGCTTGTTCTCTTAATTGTCTAACTCTTTCATCAGACACTCCCCATTCTTCAGCCCATAGAGATAACTTTTTATGTGGTTCTGATAAAAATAATTCTCTAGCTTCTTCTACTGTTGGTGCTATTCTATTTGGCATTATTCCTCCTAACTAGTTTTACTCGAAAAATATCCTTTTATATGGCATTAATGTTGTTATATCAAATGCAGACAAAGCAGGTCCTAAAGATGTTCCCATAGGTTCTCCATAACTCAAACTTAAATCTCCTACTGATTCACTTTGTACTGAATAAAAATTACCGTCATTGTTTGTATCATCTGATTTATGTGAAGTTATTTCTGCTTTAGGTTGTAAAGAAGAAAGTTGTAAAGTGCTATTTATTAATCTTGCTACAGCTCTAGCAGAAGTATATCTAATTGTATCAGGAATTGTTTGGAAACCAGCTGCATAAGTAACTATAACGTTTTGCATTCTTGCATCTGACCATCTTGATTTACCTGTTTTGACTAAAAATCCTTCTTCTAAATAAGCTACATAATCTTTGTCGTTTCCTTCTTCTAATGTAAAACCATCTTCAACTACAGAAGTCATAGAAACTACAGGAACTACTTTTAAAAATAAATGAGTTTTTTCTCTACCATCAAATTTTTCAACTATTGATGAATTGTATTCAGGATCATATCCTAAAAATCTTTTAATAGCTGAATCAACATATGGTATAAAGACATTAGTTATATCTGTTTCTAAAGCAGATGAATAATCAATTTGAACCATTGATTCTACATCAGATACGCTACATAGAGCCATTTAGGACTCCTTACTTGTCTTCAGTATCTTTTGGCTTGACAGCCTTATTTTCTATTTCTTTTGATTCGGCAGCTTTTTTAGGTGCAGCTTTCTTTTTAGCAGGAGCTTTTTCTTTTTTACCCCAACCTTGCTCTTTTAACCAAGCTTCAGGATACTCTCTTCCAGCTTTGGCTACAATTGCAGCGTTACCTGATGGTGCATCGGCAAGATTACCTTCCCAGATTGTTCCATCTTCTAGCTTCCAAATATTTTTTTCTACTACTACGAACATAATTATATATTACCTCATCTACTCAATTCTTAAATAGTAAAGCGGTAGATAAATCTACCGCTTTGACTATACACTATTTACAAACTTTAGAAGTTTGTTATAGAACAGAAACTTTCAGCTCTGTAAATAGGGAAACCTAGTCTCATTGTAAGCCTGATTGCCAATTGATTCTTCGCAAAGAAGTCACTATGACTATCGGATACTGCTAGGTCAACACCTTGTCTCATAACAACGTGTGCAGCTTCGCCACCACCGAATTTACCGACTAATGCGGTACCTTCAGCAATAACAGTTGATGGAACAACTTTTAGACCCCAAACTCTTGGAGCAGCATCAGCACCAAATCCACCTGCAACGACAAACAATGGGTTCTTAGAACCGGATGTTGTTACGTCAGATACGGATGTTACGATTTGATACCAATCTGAAGGATGCATCACAATAGCGTCTGCTTCTGTGAAGGCATCTTTTCTAATTTCTGTAATGGCTTGGTAAATTTGTCCAAGTCTTCCTAATTCACCAGCATATGGTAAAGCGTAATCAAATGTATTGATTCCGGATTTATTTAATATACCTGTTAGGTTTGGAGCAGAACCATCACCATTAATAAGTTGATTGTCCATATTAAGCTTCATCATTGTTGAGAGACGTGAGTTTACATAACCTTGAACACCTGCTACATCTGCTAGTAATTCATCAGTGACTGGCAAGAATGTTGCCATTTTTCTGATGGACTCTGTTCTCTCAGTGAATGCTAATGCACCTTCATTAGATGTACTAATGTCAGCAGCTTCAGCAACTGATCCAGCATTGTTTGTGAAAGTGGTTTCTTCGAGATAGACATATGCATTTTGGTTTGTTTCGATTTGATCGAATAATCCAATAACACTATCTGGATCTCTAAGAGCAGTTTCTAAAATGCCCGGAGTTCTGAGAGACTCTGGCGGATAACCAGTTGTGTTTAAAGTTGTTTTGTACTCGTATGGTGAAAATTCACCTTTAGAATCCACACCTTTAACTCCTTGATTCTTGTATGCATTATATGCATCTGAATCAGTAAGTTGTTCTCCAATTGTTTTAAAAGCTTTAGCTTCTTCAACTTGTGGAACAGGCATTTCATTTACAGGTTCATTATCTATTTCGAGAGCTTTTGCGTTAGCTGCTTTAGATTCTTCGATTTTGAGATCTTCGACCATACCTGCTAAGTCAGCATTAGCTTTTGCAATGCTTTCTTTTTGATCAGCAGTATATTTGCCGTTTTCGTCTGCGCCATCGAAGATATTTTTAAGCTCTTCACGCGATTTTACAATCTGTTCTTTAAGATTGTCAACTTTACTCACTATTATCTCCTATGATAACTATTACTTATACTTCAATGTCTACAGTCTCGGCTATAAGCCTTTGACCTTCGACCCATTCAGCGTCAAAATCTTCGTCAGCTGATTCGCTGTTATCCTCTGGTTCTTCGGTAACTTCTGAGACAGGAATCTCTTCAGTTTCTTCTTCCTCGGAATCGATGTCAGAGACATCGTTGTCGTATTCGTTAACTACCGTATTCTCATCAACGTCTACGTCACCAGTTGGTTGCTCTTCTACTTCTGACTCTGAAACTTCTTCCGCACCGAACTCATCGACAAATGAGTCTAATTCAGCCCAAGCATCGCTGAGATCGTCCTGAACTGCGCGAAGTGCTTCAGTAGCTTTTTCGCCTAATTTTCTACCGTCTTTTTCACGGAGGGACGAAATTGCTTTCGCCCTTGTTATAAGGTTCTCTAATGCAGCAAGCACATCTTTGACCTCTTCAGAAAAAGTCTTATTGACTTCTTCTGAAACTTTTAATTCTTTTTCTTCTTCCTCAGCAGTTTCTTTAGCAATCTCTTCTGCTTCAGGATCTTCTGCTGGAGCTTCCTCAACAGGAGCTTCTTCAACCTCTTCTGGTTTTTCTTCAGGTTCTGGTTGATTCATACTTTCTGTAGTCATAACAGCTTTTTCTTCTGAAAGTTCTTCTAACAACTGAGTATTAGATTTAATAGCCATTGTGTATGTTTCTTGATTTGCTCCAACAAGAACTGGTGATACTTCGTAGACAGTTAGACCTTTAAGAAATCTAACATCTTCTTCTTCATCAGAACCGTCTTTTTTAAATTTACCGTATTCAGAATCATCAACTTTAAAACCGAAAGACCATTGTTGTAATTCACCCATAGCCTTTACTAAGTTATAAGCTTCTCTTCCTGATTCTGTATCCATAAAGAACTGACCTTTGAATGTCGCTTTATCATCGTCTTGTTCTATTTGACCTTTACCAATTGGCATATCCCATTTGTGAGCCCATACCATAGGCACATCTCCTGATTTAAAACCTGATTTGATAGAACCTGCTTTTACAATGTCGCCATCTGAATCTACTTTATCGAATACCGAAAAGACCGCAGCGACTTCGCCTTTTTCGTCATTCTTTATTTCTAAGTCGATTGACTTAATATCAAAATTATCTGACACTTAAACTCCTAAATAAATAAAATTGCCAATTTCATATATAAGTTTATCAGTAGACCTTAATTCTCAACGACTACTTTTAATAGATTTATTTAGTTATGTCAGATATGATTCTTAGACTTGAAATAGGCATTGTTACTCTTCTGTCTGTTCTCTTATGTGAACCGTCTTCCAAGATTTGCCAGACTTGCATAGTAGCTTCTTTATCTGTGTTATTTACAGATACAACTACACCGTGAACTGTTGATGGTGGCTGTGGACTTTTATCTATACTCCAAGATACAGATTGACCTGTTCTAACAGATTCTGCTTTAGTCATACTTTTACTAGAGTTAGGATGTCCTGATGGAAGTAGGTCTGTATCGTATGGTTTTCTTTTAAATTTACCATTTCTTAGTGCGTACAAAAAGCCGTTAACTCTGGCTAACGCCCACTGGTCAGCACCTGAAACATTACCCCTAACTGAACCCGGATTTGTTCTATAAGCACCAACGCCTCTGTTAAATACTTTACCTAAAGTACCTGCAGAAGTTTTATATTTAGCACTACTTGAATTATGATCAGCAGCTTTCTGTCTTAAAATTTTTCTTATTCTAGGAGAGATAGCTTTCATTACCATTTCTGCTTCTAGTTCAGCAGCTTTTTTTCTACGTTCTCTAACAAGTTTTTTTCTTTCGTTAATAACAGCTTTCATAGCTGGAACACCTATGTTAAGAACTCCACCCCATTTGATAGCAGCAATAACACCGTTCAATCTTTTATCATTTTGATGTCTACCCATATAGCGTTCTCTTCTTCTTACCCAGTTAAGAACAGATTCACTTCTATCACCTGATTGATACTTAGTCCAATTTCTAAAAGCATCATTACCAGTAAATGATGTTGGAGGATTACCACCATTGCCAGCCATTCTCCAAATCTCTCCCCAATTCTCTTTTAGATCTTTTGCGTAACCGTATGGGAATTGTTTATACTTTGAATTTGAAATTCTAACTGCTTGATTCATACCCGGACTTGGAAAGTTAGTATCGTCTTTAGCTTTAACAATTAATTTATTGTAATCTTCTTCACTTGAACAAGGCATATAAAATTTACCAGCAGGTCCTCTATCTACTTCGTGATATCCATCACAACCTAATTCCTGTGCTCTAGCTATAGCTTCTTCAGGAGTGGTAAAAGTATTTCTCATAAAAGCTGCTGGAGCTTTTTCTTCTGGACTATTCAATTTATCACCTCTCTCAAACATTGCTTCTGCTTCTTCTAAACTTACTTTTAATTCTTCTATTGCTCTATTTATCCAATGTTTTTTGGTTCTTTCAAAGGATTCGTGTGAACTACAAGGCATATAATAAGTCATACCTTCAATAGTATGTTCGTGATAACCTTCACAACCTATTTCTTTAGCCCTGCGTTCTGCCGCTTCTATCGTATCATACATCCACATATTCCTAGAAGGAGTTGGTTTGATCGTTTGTCTTGTAGATTCAGGTGCACCATCACCTGTGTCCATTACATCTTTCTTTTCTAATTCTTCTTGAGTTACAAATGTTTGATCAATTGTTGCAGCAGGTATTTCTAATGGATCATCTTCACCAACAGGTATTGATTGATCTTCTGCATCTTCTTGAGCAGGTTTACCAGTTGCATCAACTTGTTGCATATTCATTGGTCTTAGGTAAACATTGTGAGAATCATCTGCGGCTAAACCAACTGCATTTCTAGCTTCACCAATTGTTGCCCACCCACCTGAAACAGCAGTGTTCATTCTTTTGTAAAGCTCATCTTGATCTTGTGATAATGCTCTTACATCTTCAACATTATATTTACAATAAACATTGTCATCTTCATCAAACTCAGGAAGTAGCTGATAAGTTAATTCTTCTGCAACTGTTCTCCACAAAGGAACAAGTTTTTGCTCAGTAAAATATTCTCTTAATTCTCTAGTATTGTTGTAGGTCGCTGAATTCAATCCAGCCCCGAGACCGGCGAGCACTGCTGGGACACCCATAACAGCTGCAACTCTTTCTTCAGGTAATCTTCTTAGTTCAATTAAGTTCATATCACTAGGACTAAAAGATACTACGTCTATATTCATAGCTCCAGTAAGAACCATAGGCATACCTCTATTAGCACCACCAAATTTAGATTTATACATCTCTGATATTGCTTCTGCTTCTTCTCTTGTTGGACCACCCATAGCATCTGATGAAGGAGAAAGTATTACACCCGGTATTGCCATATTATGAAGCAAGGCTGTAGAATATTGACCTGCTGCTTCATCTCCTAATATTTCTCTAAGAACTGTTTTAATTGGAGCATATCCTTTTCTGTGATCGTTAGGATCAATTCCTGTTCTGATATGAATCATATCTTTAGGATCTATATCGACAGTATCTGTAGTAGGTGTGTATTCATATCTTGTAATTAATCTTTGTTGATCACCTTTTGGTTTTATAAAATTAGGCATAAGAGGAACTAATTGTACAACTTGTCCTTTCTTGTTTCTATTTTTAAAAAGGTAAGCATCTCCTTCTACGCTGATAGCTGATACTAAATAATGTGAAAGTATTGCACCAGACATAAAAGGATTTGGTCTTTTAAATAATTTTGAAACAGGGTGTTTAGCAAGAACTATATCTTGTCCAACTTCATCTTCTTTAAATACATTTAATTTTGGTTCAGCAAAAGCTGTAGCTAAAACAGAAAGACAGGCAGCAACTGCGGAGTTACCAGAACCATTACCAATGTCTTCTAATTTGTCAGAAGGAAAGTATCCTGATTGTGTATTGTATCCGTATACAGATCTATCCAGCGCTGAGGCTAGTGATTGATTAAAATTTAATCTTTTTAATTCTTGTCTCCCACTTGGGGTAAAACGTTTCGTAAATCTTTGAAACGCGTTTAATTCTTCAGCCAATTATATCTCCTAAACTAATAAGCATTCCATTGCCTACGCTCATTCAAGTTCAGGACACCGTATCCAAGCGCATCAACCATATCATCGTGTGCTCCAACAGGGAAAGTAAATAATTCTCTTTCCATATCATCAAGCCAAGGAGCGTCTCCCTTAAAATAGACATCTCCAGCTTCCATTCTAGCACTAAGTGTCAATGCTCGTGCAACTTTGTCCTTATCAGGTTTAACTTCTTTAACACGCATTCCTTGACGTTTTGCCATTTGTATTAAAGAAAGTTGAAAACCTTGACGTTCCATAGTAACCCAACCAGCAGAATGTTTATCAATCATTCTTTTAATTGCACTTAAAATATCTGGTCCTTCAAATCTTTGTCTTAAACAATCAAGAACAATCATCTTATTATCTTTGGTCAAAGCAACAGCTATTATAGCAGTATAGTCAGCATCTTCTTCTACTGAAGTAGCAATGTCTGTCGCTAAAAATATTGTGCATTCTTTTTTAAAATATGTTTCTCCATCTAATACAAAGTCTCCATTATCATCGTAGTTCCAATATTTCATCCACTCAGGCTTAATCATTCCTTGACCAGCTTCTACAAACTCAGCCATATATTCTTGAGCAAAAACAATAGAACCAACTTCTGTTTTAGCTTGATCTACTTCATCAGGATCTATTCTTGGATTATCGTAAGTTGAAAATCTAAACCTTTCCCAGTTATCTGCAGTACCAGCAGTTTCCCATAAATTATAAAACCAATTATTCATACCCATAGGAGTACTAATAAATAATGCAGAACCTTTTCTTTCAGTTAATGTAGGTCTTAATACTTCTTGCCATACTTCAGGTTTTACGAATGCAGCCTCATCCATAACAATAAAATCTAAACCTTCACCTCTTAGTCTTTGTGGATTATCTGCAGATCTTACAGCTATCTGTCCACCATTAGCCATAGTAAACTCCATATTAACAATTGAAATATTTGGTTCTATTTCTTTAGGGAATGATGCAGCTGAAGCAGCAATATCTCTCCAACCTACACGAGCAATAGCAAAAGTAGGTGCTACCCACCAAGCACGACCACCTCGGAGTGCTACCTCCATACACATTTGTACACCAAGTCTAGTTTTACCAAATCGCCTACCAGCACATAATATTTTCCAACGTGCTTTTGAGTCAAATACTTTTTGTTGAGCTTCGTGTAAAGGTGGAAGCTTTGGATGATATAGTTGAGATTCAATTACCATATGGCTATCCTAAGACAGCCATTGATGGGAGGAAGTCGGAGTGGAAGACCGACAAATACATACTACCATACAACACCTTTTCTTACTGACTGTTTTTATTATAATACTCTCCTCTCATCTTATCTTATCTCCTCTCTTCTCCTCTCCTCTAGGTGCGTTAATAACGCGTTACTAACGCGTTACCATTTATACTTTATTTTCTTAGCTTCGTTATATTGTTTAAAAGATTTTTCACTTAAATCACTAGGATCTCCGTTCCATTCTACATCTACAGGAGTTTCAAACATAACATTACTGCTTATTTTTCTTTTAGTTGGACTTTCACAAAGTAGACACTTAATGACTGGGTCTTCAGTTATTTTATGAGTTATTTCGAACAAATGTTCGCATTTCTCATTTAAGCATATATAATCATATCTAGGCAAGTTTAACTCCTGTGTGTTTCTCTAATAATTTTACCTTATCTATGTGTTTTGATTTGTAATCTTCCCAAATAGTTATATAATCTAATTCTTGATGTTTGATCAATTCATAAGGTTGTAAGTAATCTTTGTAGTTCCACCTACTTTGCCCGTTATGTGTATGCAGTATGGTTCTATCTTGATAAAGATGAGCAACAGTTGGTTGATTGAATAAAGGAGTTAGTAATGTATATCCCTTATGAAGTAATTCTGCTGTTTGTATCCAATGTTCTGTGTGCATTGGTAAATCTGATAAATCTTCAAAAAAATTACTTTTACTAAAAGAAAAGTTTCCATTCCAAAGTAAGCACTTCATTACACCGTTATCATCATATTCGTGTATGTCAATATATTCAGGATACATTGTAAAGTATTCTTCATTTCCGTATTTATATTTTTGTCCTGTAAATTTAGGATATCCTAGTTTATATTGATGTGGAGCAAACGACCTGTTTTCTCCGTCTGAATAAAAATGACCTGCAAGACCAGTAAATATAACATTATTACTAAATTTATCTATTTCTTTTTTAAGTAGAGTATCCCAATGTTTACCAAATAAAGTATGAGAATCAATAGACAAAACATACTCTTCTCCTTGATACATAGAACCAGCTTTTATTCTTCCTTTACCAATTCCTAAGTTTTGCCAATTAAGATTATCAGTAAAGATAGACATATTGTGTTCTAAAGAAAAATCATATAACCATTTTTCCCAAAACTCATTTTCACATAATGCATAAACACCAAAGTGTATTTCACTAGGATTATCAGCTTGTGCTAAACAGTTTTCTATTGTATGAAAAAATTCTTGATCGTGTATTACAGGAATACCAATATATATTTTATTCATCAGTGAATAGAGAATAAAAATAGTTTAAATATTGATTTCTTTTTTCTTTAGGAATCCACATCATAATCATTGCTGCAGCGTGTTCTAAATTTCTTCTTATTTTTTTATCGGCAGCTTTCTCCGGCAATTTCTCCTCCTTCACAACAAGCTATTGCTTTTTGTTTATAAACAATGCATTTTTTATTATAGCAGTATAATCCAGCGTGGATTTCAATTAATAATATTTGACAGACGGGACAGTTCACATTAATGCTTGGACTAAAACAGCTAATGAAGCTACTGCTACAACCCAACCACTTAATTCTGCTCTTGAAACTTTTGAATTTACCTTTTCGTGTAGTTGATCAATTCTTTCATTTATTTTTTCTTGTCCGTCTAAAATCATAATTAGCATTTCTTTCTGCGTAAATCCATTACTGTTGTTTTTGTGATCTGTCATTAGATTTCCTTCCACTCATCACAAAATTCTGAACCATATTTATGGTTACAGATTTGTACTGTTGTACCTTTATTGTTAGTTTTTACTAAACACATATTATTTTCTCTTCTTCTCCATTATAGCAAAACTATCGTTAATTTCTTCAAGAGTTATTTTTCCATCATCTATATATGCTCTAGCTAAAGCTTCAGCTACTTTTATAACTCCTAAAGAACCAGCTAATAATATTGAACTTACAATGTCAACCCCTATAAGGCTTCCTGCACCTATAACTGCTAGTCCATTAGCAACAAATACTGCAATCATTCTTGCAAGTATTATTTTTATTTTTTGAACTGTCGTCATAGAAGATGTCATATTAACAGTCGCAGTCTTTTTTCTTTTTGTCACCAGATATATAACCTGCGACAATACCTACTATTCCTGTAATAGACATTTGTAGTAATTCAATAACACTTGCATCTGGACCTTTATTTTCTTTTAGGGATATGTAGAAATCTCCTACAACTATGACACCTAGTAAAACAAATAATCCAATAGTACAAGTAAGTATTACTTTATCTTTCATCAATAAGTCTTTCATTTTATTCTTAGTCCCTTCTGCATTATCTACAACAGTTCGCTTCTATCCACGCAAGTCTAGTTTGTATTTCTCTAACTACATTTAAGTCTTGGTCTTGGTCTATAAGTTGTGTTTCAAGACGAGTAATTTGACTCTTGATATCGTCCCATTCCCATTTTTCGATTTGAACATATTGATTAGTGTCATTAGTTATTTCTAATTTCTGCACTTTTTCAAACAGAACAGCTATATCGCCTTGTACGAATGTGCTTTCTTTTAGCATTTCAAAATCTACTTCAACTTGATTCATTCTGTTATCTATGCCTTTAAGTGTGTCAACGATTTCAGTAGCAGTAGATAAACCTGCACCAATGGAACCCATAAGAGCTATAGCTGTAGCTATTAAACCTAGATTATCTTTTATTTTATTTAACATTAGTTACCACCGCAACAACCGTTACCACAACAGTCCATAATTAATCTCTCAATCTGATAGTCACTAACCAAATTATTGTAGATACGACTATCGCTATACCTACAATATCTTGTGCTGTACCCGTTAATGTAAACCAAGCAATAAAAAAACCAAGCAAAGTAAATACTTGTGCTATTGATTCTTTTATCATATCAATGATTAACTTAACGATATTTTTAAATTTTAATTTTTTAAACTGTCTCCAAGACCATTTAAAAGAAACTTTAAAACTTTTTATTGATAATTTTACAAAATGATAAGGCAGTCCTATTAAGTCGTATGCCCAACCAAATAATTTTTTGATCACTTAAAATCTCCTAGTTACCAGCGCACCTGCTTGTGCTATTATCTGTGACGCAAGAATTACTGGCACTACGACCTCCTGAGCCTTTTCTTTTTGGTCACTAGTCATATCATACCCTATGTTGCTAATTGTTATTTCTGAAAAGTCTACATCAGTAAAAGATTCTATTGGATTTTTTAAAAAAGCTTCTACTTGCACTTCTGTAATAACGTCAGCTAATGTATAATTTTCAACATCTTTATTTTCTATAGCTCTATCAACATATTCATTAACAGCAGTCGCTACATTTTCTTCTTTAGTAGCCTGTTCTGCAATTATCTCAACATCTTCAGCAGCAGTTTCTTCATCTTTGAAACCTAATACTTTACCAACTTCTTTTTTTTCATCTTCAGTAAGTTCAGCTACAGTTTCTACTTTTGTAACTTCTTTAACAACAGCCTTAACTACAGCTTTAGTTTGTTTATCAGCAGTAGCAAGATTCTGTACTTTGACCTTAGCAACTTCTTTAACTACTTCGACTTTCTTTTCTTTAGGAAGTTCTTTTACAACTTCTTCAACAGCTGTCTCAAATTTCTCTTGTGCAGCTCGAATCTCTTCTTCAGTAGCGTCTTCTTCTAAAACTTCTTCGACAACTTCAATGACAACAATCTCTTTAACAGCTTCTTCAGTATCAGTGACAAGTTCTTCTATTTCTTCGTCTGTGAGTTGTATCTCTTCGTCTCCCTCATCACTAGGAAGTGGGTCGGTCTCAATAATCTCAACTTTTTCTTCATCTGGGAAATCTTCTTTAATAGGGATGGTTGTAGTCGTAGTCGTAGTTGTGGTAGTAGTAACCACAACAGGCTTAATTTCAAAAACTTCTTCTTCAACTTCATACTCCGTAAAATCTACAGTATTCTGTATTTCTATAATAGCATCTACTAATATTTCAAGCTCTATTTCTTCTATCTCAGTAAGAGGTTCTCCACCTCCAGTATCGGATACTTTAAAAGAATTTTTTATCTCTTCTGCGATACGATCTTGTTCAGCTTCGTACTCTGCCTGCTCACGAGCAGATCTCTCTGCATCGGTTTCCTCATATCCTGTTTCCGCGAAGTTCTTAGCTATTTCATCAGCTATACGCTGTTGTTCTGCCTCGTACTCGGCTTGTTCTCTGGCTGACCTTTCAGCGTTTGTTTCATAGTATCCTGTTTTGGCAAAGTTATTTTCTATTTCAGCTTGTATTTTAGCTTGTTCTTCTTCATACTCTCTTTGCTCCCTAGCAGATCGTTCAGCATCAGTTTCAGAATATCCTGTTTCAGAAAGGTTCTTATCTCTTTGACGTTGTAGTTCAGCTTCAGCTTCAGCTTTTTCTTTAGCTATACGATCTTCTTCAGCTTTTTTAGCAGCAGCTGCAGCAGCAGCATCTGCATCATCTTGAGCTTTTTGATTGAATACAGTTAGTGTCGGTTCGGTAGAAAAACTACTATAAGCATTATCATCAGAGCTATAACCTCTAACTGAAAAGGTGTAATCTCCATTAGGAATGCTTTCATAAGGTATAGTATATTCAGTTTCTGTAATGTTAGAAACAACTGTTTCATTTTTATCGTCTGTTCTAAAGTAGAGTTCATAAGTTTCAGCTGTTAAGTTACCACTATTAGCCACATCCCAATCCACCTTTACACCTTGATTATAAGTTTGTGCAACTGTTACATTCATTGGAGGTCCTAGCGTTGGTGCTACATAAGTGACAACATCAACAGTTAAAGTATTACTATCGTTACAATCGTTTTCACTACCACACGCAGATAACATAAAATCATAAGTATCATCTGTTAAATTATCCCAAGCTAAAACGTAATCTGTATTTGATTGTTGTCCTTCTAGTGTCCATTCGCTCGCATTAGAAAGCTTGTAATACATTTTATAGGTACTAGCACTAACAAAACCACTTGTAGAAGCTGACCATTCAAACTTAATACCGTCCTCTCTGTTCATATCATAAGAAGCTAAGGTAACAGAAGCGGGTTTGTTCTGTATTGTAATGCTTACTGTTGGTGTCCATTCTGAATAACTTGCATTTGTGTCGTTGTCCGACCTAATTGCAACGTGAAATAAACCGTGAGCTTCATTAAAGACTGCATTTAAATAACTAGCAGTAAATGTAAATTCAGTATTGAGTGCGTTACTATCGCCAACATTACCTGTTGCAATACCATAAGGTAAACTGACTTCATCACTTAAACCAAAACCTATTGCGTATCGTTCAGCGGGGTAATCTTCAAATTGGTCAGAAGCGTCCCAATCTGCTTTGACTGTACCATTTTCATAGTCAACAGTAAGAGTTAAGTTACTAGGTGCTTGTGTTGGAACGTGATAAGCTAAAGCAATAGGTAAAGGATATATTAATAAACCTACAACTAGCAGACGTAATAAAGTATTTAATTTGTTAAGCAATTGTGCTCCGCTTTCTAGCGAGCACCTCCGTGGTATTCTTTAACCAAACCCGCATTTAACATCATTTTGTTAACTGACTGTTTGCGGTCTCCCTTAACAACGTAGAGTTCTCCCAAAACTCTTCCAAACTTGCCTGTACCGTGAGATACTATGATAAACTCATCATTTTCTTCCACTAGTTGTTTTAACCAATTTTTGGCAATAATACCTTTTTCTTTTTCGGCTTTGTCTCTAGTTCTAGTTTCTGGTGCGTTTATACCAACAAATCTGACTCTTTTTGATATGTGTGTATGAAATCCAAGATCAATCATACCATCGACAGTATCCCCATCAATGACTCGTGTAATTTTTATATTGTACTCGTACACAAAGCTAATTATATACCATAAGGTATGTTCTTAACCGTCTGCGTACTTAATTTCAAACTCTATTGGCTTACCGTCTTCTCCTGATAGTTCAAGAGCAGATCTTCTTCCCCATTTTTTAGGGAAACTTCTTTCTAAGAACCAACCTGATGCTTGCCAGTTACCATTATCCGCTGCGCGCCTAATATTTCTAATATGTGCACCTTCGGACTCGGCACGTGCTTTTTTTACTGCCTGTAATAATTGTAAAAATAGCTTATCATCTTCGTTATCTGGCTCTTCGTCTAATTGATCAAGCTCATTTGCTCTTTTCATCCATTTATAGAATGTAGACTCAGAAATTCCTGCCATTATTGCTGCATCCTCCTGATAATATCCCAACTTCAACCAATTAGCAATACTATCTATAAGAGCAGTATCAAGTAATAACTTCCTACCTGCCATTATGTATATCTCCTATGGATCATTAACAAGATAAGTATAGCATTAATGCCTATATGAGGAGACATTATAATTCATTATGTACACAAGCACTGCTTAATACTTGGGTAATCAAGATCAAATACAGCTATGCCTTTCATTATTTAGGCTGCCAATCCGAAAAAACATCAAAAATGTCATTATATACAAGCGGGGTTAAACTTCAAACTTGTTTCACTACTAGCGATTACTGACCCACCCTCCCCTATATATATTTTGATTTATTAATTATTAATTCAATGCAATCACGAGAGTTGACACTCTCGCATACAAGTATGATAATTACTTTTTTCTTTAAAAGAAAATGAATCCGAAAAAATATTTATTATAACTTGACATAAGGGGAAAATGTTATCAACTTTCTTAGTCACAAATTGCGCCTAAGAAAAAACAAAAAAAAAGAGGTTGAGGGAAAACCCTCAACCTCTTTATTAATTTAATTTTCAATCGTATAATATCCTAACAATCTTGCAAACTCTTTTTGTCTACCTAATTCATCTCTTTCATCACTTGTATTAGAGTTAGAACTTAGATAATCATTTGCATCTTCATTTAGTCTGATTTGTGGTATATCACTTTCAAGTGAAGTATCAAATACCATAACCATATTTGGATTAACTTCAACATACCATTGAGACCCGTTAAAGTGGTGAACTCTTGCACCACTTTCATAAAGAACTATTAATAGTTCTAATGATTGCTTACGTGTTATACTTTCTAAAAATATCATTTAATTACCTCCTATTTACTATGTATTAATTGATATATATATAGTATACCATACTCATTTTGATTTGCTTTTAGACAAGTCTCATACACACTTCATTATAGTGATTTTCAAGCGGGAATCCATTAAGATCTTTCTGCTCGGGTTGACACCCTCGCATACAAGTATGATAATTTAATTATTTAGAATTTCAAGCCAAAAAAAAGAAATTCTAAATTATGATTTGCAATTAATGGGAAAATGTGATGAAGGTTCTTAGGCGCATCTTAGGCGCAGTTGAGAGCAAAAAAAAATGGAGAGAGTGAAACACTCTCTCCATTTAATTATCTTACCAACAATCGCTTTCGCTATTGTATGGTTTCCATTTGATAAGTTTTATAACACTTATCATTTCTCTCCTCTCTTTCTATTAGTTTGGGGGAACCTTAAACGTCTCTCTAACCAACCACTAAACACCCAAGCATTTAACAACAAACTTGATAACATAATAATGTTTAGCCACTCAACATAACCTAACTCCATAACAACCTCCTAATAAAAAAACTCAAACCCCCTCTAGAGAGGGGTAAAAACTAAGAGAGACGAACTCTCTTAGCTCTACCCCTCTCATCAACGAGTAGGACAAAGGCATAACCCCTGTGAACGTACAAGGTACCTTTGCAATTAAAGAGTTGGAACTTCTTGTTCACAACAACCTCCCTAATAGATTGAGTTAATATAATTATACCACAGTGAGATTTGCTTGCTTTGAGACAAGTTTCATACTCACTCATTATTTGGATTTTCAATGCGGAATATTGATCTATGCATCCACGGTGTATCCGCCCCCACCCATTATGATGCCATTAACGGCTGATTGAGTCCGAAAACCCAATCAGCCATTATGTTTATATATCGTCAGGGAGTGTGGCAGTAATAAATTTTTCAGAATCAAAATTTTCATAAGTCATTTTAAAACCTACAACCAACCCCTTGATTAAATGTTGTGTAAAGAAATCAGATATTGCATCAGCTCTATCTTCATTGATTACCTTGCCACTGTCTCTGAATGAAAGCATTGCGTGCTTTACAATCATTGCTACTAGCTCGTAGTCTTTTCTAGTCATTTTTATCCTCCTATTTACTGACTAATATAAGTATACCACACTCAAATGGGCACCCCTTTAGACAAGTCTTATGCTTTATTCATTATTGGTGTTTTCAATGCGAAGTTTGATCAGATAGCCCCGGTTGAAACCCTCCCACCCAATTATGACTTCATTATTGCAAATTTCAACCCGAAATTTATTTCACAAATGCACAAGCTCGCATTATAGCAGATTTTAATGCCAAAGTCAAATCGGCAATCCAACTTTTTCTCATTGAATTTGAAAATCAGTCCGAAAAATGCTAAGACATCTTAGGCGCAGTCTTAGGCGCACTTAAAATACAAAAAAAAAGAGCTTGAGGAAAAATCCTCAAGCTCTTTTATAGTTAGTTATACTCTAGCCTTAGCTTCTCTAACGGCAGTATTTATGTTCTTTCTTATAATGTCAATGTCATCAAAGTCTAAACATATTTTTCCGTGTCTCATCTCAATAATAATATCGTTACTACTATCTGCATAAACATTGTTACTTGCATAGACAAAGTAATATGTACGTTCTCTATGGTATTCATAACCATCTAAGCTATCGCCTAACTTTTTGAATAACTTAAGTCTTAATTTATAGAAACTAAGAATATTTTTAACATCTAAAGATGTTAAATAGTCATTCAACTTTGTAACTAAAGTTGTTACATAAGGTGCTACAAGAACACCTGCAACAACACTAGATACTGCTAATAGAATTAAGTCTCCTAATGGAGATATAAAGTAATTATTCAATTTTCCTCCTAATCAATTGCTTAACTAACTTATATATATATTATACCATACTCAAATTGACACCCTATAAGACAAGTCTTATGCACACTTCATTATTTGGATTTTTAATGCAAGATCTCGATTCAATTGCCCCACTTACGTTCCCGCCCACCCATTATGACCTCATTATTGGGATTTTCAATCCGAAAATAAAAAATTCATTATTTTAATTTGACAATCTAAAAAAATCTTACCAATTTTCTTAGTCGCAAATTTCGCCTAAGATTTTTGAAACAAAAAAAAACAGCTTGGAGAAAAATCTCCAAGCTGTTTAATTTAGTTAGTTAGACAAACTGTCTAAATCATCCGTATGATTATCTTTTATTTCTGTAAGAATTTCTTTTACATAAAGAAAATTTAAATTCTCTCTCATTGATATATCATTCAATATTTCAAAAGCTATATCTAAATCATCTTTAGCCATTTCCATATCTATAAGATATTGATAAAAGTCACTACAGAATTTAATCAAGTCAACCTCTGTTATCCAAGATTTTGGCTTATATGTATAATTTAGAATTTCTTTTACTGTTGTAAAAATTCCAAAATCATCATCTAGTAAAAGTTGAATTGATTTTGTGATTTCATCACTAGAAAAAACACTTGGCATATCTCTAAAGCCATATTGCATTTCTACAGTACGAAAATGATTTAAAAAATCATCTACATATTTAATTAATGTTTCTAATAGATTAATTCTATCTTTTAACATTTCTATCATTTTGTTAACCTCCTATTAACTAACTAATTGATAATATAAGTATACCATACTCAAATAATATGGCTACAAGACAAGTCTCATAGCCATATCATTATATGGATTTTTAATCCCAATCTCCATCAGTGAATTTGTTAGCACAACTCATAGAACAAAACTCTGTTCCTGCACTAGCACCTTCTCCGCAATAAAGACAAGCACGAGTATATCCTCTTTGATAATCTCTCTCGTATTCTCCGTGATGAGACATCTGTTCTCTATACTCTCTCTCTTGGTCTTTAGCATCAGCTATAGCATCACTTATACAATCTTGATGACCAAACTCTCCATAACTCTCTATGATTTCGCCTTGGTCTTCTGTTGTTTTACATATAAAACAAGTTTTAATAATTACCTCCTAATAGATAATATAATTATACCATAGTGAAAATTGATTGCCTGAACACAAGGTTCACACTTCTTTCATTATATGGATTTTCGATCTGAGTTTCGATTCAAGCGTCCCGGTGGCAAGCCCCCCCCACCCATTATGATGCCATTAATGAGCAATTGAATGCGAAATCCAACTGCTCATTATGGTTAGTTTCTATCTGAAATCTTTGTAGATTTCTTTGAAACTGTCTCTCAATTCTCTGAATGAGTAATCAATGTCTGACTTGAGATTATCAAGGTCTGAACTTGTAGCTAGTCCGTAGCTGTCAATTTCACTCTCAACAGCTGACCTAACTATGTCTATAAGTCTTTCCTCAATTTGCTTAAGCATTTCATCCATTTACTTCTCCTTTTCTAACTAATATAATTATACCATACTCAAATTGACCTGCTTTTACACAACTCTTATGCACACTTCATTATGTGTATTTTCAATCCGATTTTAGCTTAACCCACGCTTCGCTCCCACCCAAAACCCACCAAATCATTACAAAAAAAACTCTATCGGGAAAAATCCCAATAGAGTTTTTTAGTTAGTGGCTATGGCGAAGTTATTTGAGAACGAAATATTTTTTCGTTAAAGTTTGGGTTATCGTGGCTGAAGTAGTCAATCATTGTATCTAGTAAAAATACAATAGTGTCATCTCCTGCTTGTTGTCTAACCTTTGTTGTATGGACAGTATCTAAATTGTCTATAACAACATTTAACACTTGAACGAATGCTTGATAGTGTCTGCGTGAAAATCGCGGAGTTGTTTCCTGCAATTCCCAATTACAATCACTACAAATAGTATCGCCATTTTCGTTTAACCAACTCATAAGTATCTCCTTTTTCTAACTTGATATAAGTATAACAGAATGAAATTGAGTTGTAAAAAATCAAGTCTTACCCACATTCATTATTAGGATTTTCAATCTGCAGTTTCAGATCAAGTCTGGATCTTGCGGTGCAATGCACGCAATATCCAAGCAACAATTAAGCCCCATTTTTCAATGGGGCTTATTGCTACGCACTACAACAACAAAGGGCATTTAATTTAGTAGTGTGTAATTAAAATATCCTTTAACCATTTCGTTAAACCAACCACCTAAAGATAAGCTAGAGTTTTCCATATTCACTTCCCCTGCACTTTCCATTTCTCTTAAATAATCAGTAAACGCACCACATACAAAAACATCTACAGGCACATCATAATAAGCATATTCTTTATCACTTGTAAAAGTTACAAATAGAGTTTTCTTTTCTATGTCATAACTAATACCCCTAATGACAGATGAATAATCTACCCACATTGTTTTACCATTCAATTTAGTTTCATATAATGGTAGAAAATTTTTCTTAAACCATTTATAAATTTCAAATGAATTAACACTATCTATAAATTCTTGCACTTCTGCAAAGTCTTTCATAACGATAACCCCTCTCTATATAAGTCCTCTTGCATATCTAGGTAGTCATCAAACCCAATAAAACGATTACGAAAATATATAAAATTTTCATCATTCGTTTGAGGGCAACCCCAACTTTCCCAACTCTCTAAAAAGTTAGAAAATCTGTATGGATTATCCAAGTTATGTAAAACAGAAAGTCTTTCTGTTCTGACAACTTGAGCTAAATCAAAATCCCCATAAGATTTTAATTGCTTAATAAATTGTCCAAGCATATAAATATACTCGCCAATTAATTTACTTTTTTTACTTACTAACATAAATGCTCCTTAATAACATACCCAATAGTTTAATAGCCAATTTGGAATATGCAACTCTTAATAAAGAAATCGGCTAACACTTGGCTGCAGTGCAGACAAGTGTTACAACTCATTATTTGCAATATCAATCAGAATGTTATACAATACAGTATCGGTTAAATAAGGAGAAAACTTATGTCTTATATAGAGATGAAAGAAATACAATTCGCTAATCATACTTATGATGAGACCATTGACTTTGAAGTTGAATGGGATTTTATTAAAGATGAAATTAGCGAAATAGCAGGAGAACTTAATAACTTAGGTTGGGAATATTTTTCAGCAGGTGGTTATATGGGTTGGAATAAATCAGCTAGTAATACAGGAGTATATGAACTTAATGGAGAAACTTTAAGAAGTATCTTATTTTGTTACAATACCGAAATGAATATTACTATTGACTTTACTAATGTGGAGAAAGGTATCTTTGAAGTAAAGATGTCGCACCACGATAGTCCTATGGGAGAAACAGTTTACTTTGTTAAGGAGACAAGTATTGATGCCGATGATGAATGGGAGAATGCAAGAGAACATTGTATAGATGTAGCTATTGAGAAAGGATTAAGATAATGAGTTTATTTGCAGGAGATGTTGTAACAGTATGTAGAAGTGGAGACACTTATAAATGTTGTTGTGTAATGTTTAATGATGTAGATTTTTGTTGCTATGAGGAGACTTGTAATGAGTATAAATAAAACAGAATGTAGAGTACCTAGTTGTCATAATACCTTTGTGTATGGTAATAACGGATTACCTTTAATTCAAGGAGAAGTATGTGATGATTGTAATGACTTAGTCGTAATGGCTAGAATAAATTTAATGAATGGAGTATGGAGTGAAACTTAGAAAAAAGAAAAAAGATCTTTGGTATTCAAGTCAAGTAGATGAAATGTGGGAAAAAATAAACGCAGGATTAGAAGTTAGACCAAGTAGATACTTGCGATAACTCATACTAATAACAATTCCAGATTAATACTTGTTCGCACTGCGCACAAGTATTACCTCATTATGTACAAAATTAATGCGAAATAGTTGATATAAATATTCAATGGTTATATAATTGGATAGTCAATTAATTTAGGAGGTTATAATGACAAATTTAAGAAACTCTTTTACTAATGTTTCAACAGAAACTCTTGAAAGAGTAAATCCATTTGAGGCGTTGGGAACAGATACCAATGGCTTAATGACAGCTAGTGAATGTATGGAAAAAGCAGGTCTTGATTGGTCTGTTGATTTATACGATTGTTATGTGAATGTTAATGGGGAGTTTGTAAAAACTAACTATAATAAAATTCCTGTAAGGTCGGATAATCATTTTCCATTTAAAGCAGTTGGTAATCGTTATGTACCATTCCAAAATAAAGATGTATTTTCTTTTATGGATAGTGTTATTGATGATAGTAATTCAAGATATGCGTATGCAGGTACTTTTGAAAATGGGGCTTTAGTTTATATAACTATCGCTCTTGGAGATGACATAAAAATTGGAGATGATAATGTTGTACCTTATTTTACAATTATTAATTCTCACAATGGCTCAACTTCTATCAAAGCTATTACTACACCAATAAGAATTACCTGTAGTAATACTTTACAACTAGCAGTTAAAAATGCAGTCTCAAGCTTTAGCTTTAGACACACATTTAATGCTAAATCAAAAGTTGCTCAAGCAAAGCAAAGCTTAGAAATCGGCTATCAATATTATGATGACTTTGGCAAAGAGTTAAATCAACTTACCGAAATCTCAACTAATGTTGATGACCTTAAAAAAATGCTTGATGTCGTTTTTCCTGTAGTCGCAGAAAGAACAGATATTGAGGGCAACATTCTCAATGAGGGGGCAATTACAAAAGTAAAATTGGCTCATAATAAAATTGTTGAGAATTTTGAAAATGCCGATAGCTATTCTGTAGTCAATAATGCTTGGGGAATGCTCAACGCAATTAATGATTGGGAATTATGGAGTGCCGAGATTAGAGGTAATGCTAGTAGATTTGAAAGACAAGCTAAAACTTCTGTATCGGGCAGAATACACCCAATTACAGATAAAGCATATTCTTATATTAAAGAAAATTATTTAGCTAACGCTTAATAAGACACACAATGCCCCTTGCTTAACGCAGGGGGCATTTTTTTTTGGGCTTAGATATTGTGTGCATTGCACACAAGATCTACCTTTCATTATAAGAAATGTCAATCTGAAGTTTGCATATAAATTTAGATGTAGTAAGATTTATAGATAATCAAAAAAGGAGATTATTTTGGAACAAAAAGATATAGATGAACTGTTAAACGACAGTAATCAAAACATACTCGGTAAGTATGACTTAACTCAAATGTGTATAGACCTAACTCATAGCGAGTTGGTTAATATCATAGGGTGGATACTTAACGAAATTGGTTATGATGAGAAATTGTATTCTAATACAGAATTATTAGAGAATTGTATAATTCATCAAATCCATAAAGCACAAGCTAGAAAAGAGGGAGTGAGATATTAATGAAAGATTTATTCAAGCTACCTTTACACGATAGCACTAAAACTGTATTAAAAAGAATGGGTATCGTTTTCTTAGAGGGAGATGATAGCTACAATGTAAGAGGTTTTAATGCAGAACTCAATAAGTGGGGTAATTACGAAATTACTATGGAAACTACAATGGAGTTAGAACTTGATGATGAGGAAATCGCAGATTTTTATTATGTCATTAAATTTAACGAGAAAGAAGTTTGCAGACTACAAGCAACACCTCAATTATTAGCAGTATTCCAATTATTCACTATGGATAGAATTAGTGAGGGAAAAATGGCTGAGAGCTTATTGGAACTTGGAGATGATGAATTAGGTATAGATTTACCATAATCTCCTTTCTAACTGATTAGGTAAAAAAGAAACAAGCCCTCGTAAGAGGGCTTGTTTAATTGTATGAGTAATGAGATTAGACTATTGATATTGTATGCACTGCAGACAAGATCAATGCTCATTAATAAAAAAATAATCCGAAAATCGATCAATTTTTCAAAACTCTTCCCCTATATGTAAAGTATGAAATGTAAAAAATGCGAAAAGAACAGTCACTACTTAATTGATATATATATTCAAAATGATTTTCCTTTATCATTTTGTGATAAGCACAAGAACTTTAAACCTAATAAGTTAATTGTTTGGTTAGACCGAAAATATCATATACATTACAAATTTCCTAAAGAATATATGAGGATACATAAAGTGGGATATAGGGAGGGTAGGCATATGTATTTCCGTTTCAAGTATCAACAAAAAAAAAGATTAAATTGGTAGCATAAAATACAGAACTGCTAATATGATATAGACAGTATAAAAAAGGAGATACTTATGAAACCTGTTGATGACAAAGTTATACAAGCTATAAAAAACAGAGGCAACGGAAGTGATATCTTTACTGATGAAAATATAAACACAATGCTTCAAAACCCTGCACAATGGTATGAACTAGCTAGTAGTGTTAATAACGAAAACTACTTAAAAATACAAGCTAGTTATGTATCATCTGCAAGATACTTTAGAGATAAACTAAAAGCAACAAGAAACATAGATTTAGAATTCAAAGGTAGCCAAAGTATAAAAGATAAATCTGCAAGAATTTACGCAAGAATTATTAATACAGGTCAGTGATACCAAAACCCCTGTATTAAGGAAACAAGCCCCTCATTAGAGGGGTTTGTTGTTTATACACATAATCAAGATCATTTGGACTTAATACTCGTTTGCACTGCAAACAAGTATTACCTTTCATTATTTGCAATCTCAATCCAAAGTGATATAATTGAGTAATTAATCAATTAAGAAAGAGGTATATTATGAGCCATTTTGTAGGAATAGCTTTTATTCCAAGAGAGAGCGATTATAAAGTAAATGAGGACTATTCTAAAAAAGACCAAACTTTAGAGAATATGTTTTCTATGGGAAGTGCAGTTTATAGCAGTTATTTAGATGACTTGCTAGCACCTTACAATGAACAAGATGAGGAATACTGTGAAGTCAATCCAGAGCTAAATGATGAGGCGACAGAAGTCTATCAAGCGTATATCAATAAAGATTACGAAACTGTAGACAAAGTAATGAACGCTAGAATTGAAAAAGCTAGAGGTTGGTACGAGAAGTCAAGCAGATATGATGATGAGCTTAAAAAGAGTGTAGCTTTATCTGTCGTAGAAGTTGATGAAAAATTAGAGCCATATTTAATGCTATCAAGATTATTCAATCAAGATATGACTACTGAAAATTTTGATATGAATAATAGTACACATAAAGAACTTTTTACAGAGTGCTTTATGTCTACTGATGAGTGGAGTGTTAATGAGAATAATCAAATTTTTGACCATTACTACTACAACGAGCAGGGGTATTACGATTGGTATGAAATTGGTGGGCGTTGGGATAATTACTTTTCAGAAGATAATTGTAACAACATCTTAGAGGACATATCTTTACTCAAAGGAACTCGTATGGTTAAGAGATTACACACTCTTGATTGGTATTTAACTTTAGGGTTAAAAGAAGAGGATATTGAAAATAGAAATCTTGATAACAAAGTTGTAAAAACATTTGCTAAAGATGATAATGGCGAATTTATTATGACAACTGAAGTTGATGATAATGGTAAAGAAAAGGAAGTTAGACTTGTTGATGAATACTATACAACAGAGGAACTACTTGATGAGGAAGTAGAAATCAAAAAATATGGTTTCTTATCAATGGTTACTGAAAAGTATGGTTGGGAACAAGAAAGTACAATGGGTTGGTTTGGTATGTCTGAAAAGGACGGAATGTCTGATGATGACAGAGAGAATACAGAACGAACTTGGGAAAATTTAGTTAATGATAGAGTTGATGAATTGCTAGCAGATGTAGATGAGAATGGCGTTTGCAAATGGGTAGCAGTTGCAGTAGATTATCATATATAAACGTAATCCTGTATATATATGGACAAGCCCCTCGTAAGAGGGGTTTGTTATTGGGATACGTAACGCAGATCTTAATTGCAGATTAAGACTTGTCTGCAATGCAGACAAGTCTTACCTCATTATCATTGGAATTAATGCCAATCCCGATTTGACATTTAAATGCATATGTTTTAAGATTATAGTAGCTAATTGTTGAGAAATAATTCACGGGTTTCTCCTAAGTGCAAAACTGTTAATAGAGCAAACGATTAGTGAGAAAGTGTAGTATTCCGAACTACGTAGTAAAACTGCTAACATAATCGGAGCAGTTGCTACACTTTCATTATATAAGGAGGAGACTTAAAGAGATGTTGCCCGATAATCTAAGTAAGCTACTTAGACTTCGTAGCCAAGACATAAAAGCGCAGGGGCAGGCTACCGAACTAGTCTCCACCTTTATTCAACAGGAGGATACATAATGAAATTAAAAAAATGGGAGGATGCAAATCCTCAAAATTACAAAGATGAGTTAGACGCATTAGTGGGACTAACTATCACAGGTTATGGGTATGTAGAAGAAGACTTTCTAGTACTGAAAGTAGAAAAAGATGGGAAGCCTGTCACTTCTGAACACGGAGAAGAAATAGCATTAATTGTTAGTCGTGATGCAGAACTTAATGGAGGAGGATATCTTGGATATATATACCCGTCTGAATGGGAGGCACGAGTATGATTACATTAATTAAACTTTTAAAATGGAACCCCGGTAAACGTAAACGTAAGTAACGCATACTCATAATAAACTACAAAAAGAGGCGGACTCTCTCCCGCCTCTTTTTTGTTTTTAAGCTCACCGGGTGGGTGGAGATCTCAATCTTATACATAATGACACATTATGTGTACAGTTACCAGCCGTAATGTACTGAAGCAGGTGAAGGCGAATCTGGATCTTCGGGTACTTAATAATGGACTGTTACTTGTGTAAGTTATGGTTCGTTAGT